>ENA-OSEO01000771-OSEO01000771.1-sediment-metagenome-genome-assembly--contig:-NODE-771-length-73008-cov-6.421947_pt1 | contig 73008 bp, 65 predicted proteins | sample MGYA00237883_ERZ534232 | MGnify/ENA metagenome assembly ERZ534232
TGCGCTCCTGGCCCACTATGGCGGAAAAGGGGAAAACCTGCATGAGTTACAATCCTCGTTTGTCCTAGAGGTCCAACAAACGAGTATAAAGCGACAAGCAGACGGTGTCAATTGACGCCTGTCCCGGGGTTTGCTGGCCTGGTCTGCGTGCCTAACGCGAGTGGCCCGCAACGTGCCAGATGCGCCGAATAGCATGGGTAGCCCTGCTTCTGAGGCCATCCATATCGCTTCTGTCGGGCATCTCTGTCTGTGAGAGGGCCATGGTCACACCGATCCCTGCCAGAGCGACAGATACTCCCACCCAAACTGCCTGGAGGGCGTCGTGATCCAGAGATAGCGCCCGCGGATTCCATTCCAAGGGCGATGCTGCAGGCTGGAGCGCGATGGAGAGAGGTACGGGAGTGAGGAACAGGGCCAGCCCAATCGCGATCAGCACCGTCAAGGCGGGGAGCCAGATTGCCCAGGGCAACGGGTAAAGATCCATAGGCTGTTGCAGGCGGTTGCCAGTCGCCAGGAGCCGTAGTTGGAGTGAGGGGGTAACCTCCTCGAGGGGCCAGGCTCTGAGTGCAAGCTCAACCTGGCGTAGACGGTTCAAATCCTGCTGGCATTGCACGCAGTGATAAAGGTGCGCACGCAGAACAGCATATTGATCGTCTGCAGGTTCGCCGGCTACCACATAGTCTACCAGTTGTTCGCGCAAGGTGTCACAGGTCATGGTGTTCTCGTTTCCTTGAGACTGCGTGCGAGGGCCAATCGGGCACGGTTGAGTTGCGCTTTGACGGTGCCCAGGGGAAGGTCAAGCACTTGCGTGATCTCCTCATAGCTAAGTTGTTGCTGATAGAACAGCGTCAACACGAGTGCGTACTTGACCGGCAGCCGCCGCACCTGTTGCCAGATATATGCTTTCTCGCCGGGTTCGAGTTCGCTTCCGATGCCCTCGGTATCTCTGGCGAGCAGTCGTTCGAGATTCTCCTCTGTGTCCGCCAGGACAACCGGTTCGCGCTTGAGCTTGCGGAGGCGGTTGAGCGATGCGTGTGTCGCGATGGCATGGAGCCAGGTCGTGAACTTGGCCTCCCCGCGAAAGCTGGGCAGTGCGCGCCAGACCTTGAGGTATATCTCCTGCGCCATGTCTTCGGCCTCCTGCCGGTTCTCCAGGATGCGATAGGCGAGGTTGTAGACGCGCTGCTCAGTTTGCAGGATAAGTTGCGTCAAGGCGTCACTATCCCCTACCTGCGCGCGGGCCACAAGGTCGGCCATGGGGTCGCTCACACCCGGTCCCGATCGCGATGGGCGCGGCATGCCAAACAAGCTCCGCTAGAGCGCGTCTTCATGGCGGGCAGTTTGTCCTTCTGCAACTGGTTCCTCGGGCCGAACCTCCAACGGGAGCGAAGGGTCAGCATCCTTGCGCTTGAGCGAGCCCGAAGATGTAAAGTAGATGAGCAGCATCCCCAGGCCAACGAACATGGGCAGCAGTCCCGCTATCAGCCAGACGCCACTGCCCAGGGGTGTCAACCCGAGCAAGAGAGCAAACCCGCTCATCATGGTTATGACGCCGCCCCACAACACGCCGCGGCTACCGGGCCTGATCGCATCTCCAGCAGCGGCCAGATCGCTGGCGCTAAAGCCCAGCCTGGCCAGGGCGATGCGCTCCTTGTAGGCAAGATAGCGGTTCAGCGTGATGAACCCGAGCAAAATGGTCAGTAACAGTAGGGAGGCAAAGACGATCAAGGCGGCCTGGTATTGCATAGTCGTACCTCAGCTTGAGTGGGATGATCCCTATGTTACCTTGGAACCCGGGCAATCCAAAGAGGTTGCATGCTGCATCGTCAAGGGCCCAACACAGGCTCAAGACTGCCGCTGCGAGGTTTTACCGCAATCCGTTATATGCTATAATCCGCTCGATCGACTGCTGGTTCTCAGGAAAGGTACCACATTGTTCAAACCTCTCAGCGCCCTGCTGGGTCTCTTTTCAAGAGATATTGGCATTGACCTCGGAACCGCCACGACCCTGGTGATGGTGCATGGTCAGGGGATCGTCATCAACGAGCCCTCTGTTGTCGCCATCGATAAGAACACCAGACGGCCGCTTGCTTTTGGGGCGGAAGCCAAAGAGATGGTCGGCCGCACGCCAGGCAATATCGTCGCCATCAGGCCCCTGCGCGATGGCGTTATCTCGGATTTTGACGTGACTGAGCAGATGTTACGGTACTTTATCCAAAAGGTCCACGAGCGCTCCAGATGGTTCAATCCCCGGCCGAGGGTCGTCGTGGGCATCCCCAGCGGCTGCACCGAGGTCGAAAAGCGTGCGGTGCGGGATGCCGCTTTGAGTGCAGGTGCGCGTGAGGCGTATCTGGTCGAGGAACCCATGGCTGCTGCCATCGGTGCCGGATTGCCTGTGGGTGATTCGGTGGGCAGCATGGTGGTGGACCTGGGCGGAGGGACGACCGAGGTCGCTGTGCTGTCCCTGGGGGGCATCGTGGTGAGCCGCTCCATTCGTGTCGCTGGCGATGAGATGGATGAGGAGATCATCCAGTACGCCCGCCAAAAGTACAACCTCCTGATCGGCGAGCGCATGGCTGAACGAACCAAGATCGCTATCGGTTCGGCCTATCCTCTGCCGGAGGAGCAGACGGTCACGATACGAGGGCGTAACCTCATCACTGGTTTGCCCGAGGCTACCGAGGTGAGCAGTATCGAGATACGCGAGGCCCTGTCTGGCCCTGTCGGTATTATTGTGGATTCCGTACGGGCCACGCTCGATGAGACGCCGCCTGAGCTTGTGGCGGACCTGATGGAGCAAGGCATTGTTCTGGCAGGTGGAAGCAGCCAGCTGCAGGGGCTGCCTGAGCGTCTCTCCAATGAATGCCACATGCGTGTCTATCGCGCTGATGATCCTGTAACCTGTGTGGTGCGGGGAGCGGGAGCGATCGTTGAGGATCTTGCCCGCTACAGCAAGGTTCTGGCCAGCACTCAGCGTGACACGATCTCCCAGGCACGCCGCACACAGGTCTAGGCCGGCCAGAGTGTACCGCCGATGAGGGCAGGGCATCGATCCGCCACCGCTCTTGTTATTGTGTTGGCGATGATGCTCGTCTGGTTACTGCTGGACGGCGTTGGCGCCGTAAACCCCATCCGGGACACCCTCACTGGAATCATCGCTCCCCTTCAGCTTGTGTTTGGTCGTGCGCTAAGCCCGGTGACGGATCAGCTCGAAGCGCTGGGCCGCGGGGCCGAGCTGCAGCGCGAGAACCAGGAGCTTGAGAATCAGCTCGCAGAGCTTCGGAGCCAGATCATCCTTTTGGCAGAGGCACAGCTGGAGAACGAGGATCTGAGGCGACAGCTGGGCTTTAAGAGCGCAGTCCCCAACTTTCAGCTCATCGCGGCAGAGGTTATCGGTCGCGATCCGAGCAGCTACCTTCATTATCTGGTTATCGACCGGGGCTCAGTGGACGGCATCCGCCTGGGCATGCCCGTGCTTACCGATGCAGGGCTCGTGGGACGGATCAGCAGGGTGAGCCAGAGCTCGTCGCAGGTCATGCTGTTGACTGACTCTCAGTCTGCGGTGGGTGCCTACATCCAGCGCTCCCGCGCCACAGGGGTGGTTCAGGGGAATCTGGGTCCCGATCTGGTCATGCGGTACATCTTGCAGGATGAGACGGTTATCATCGGCGATATTGTCCTGACTTCAGGTCTTGGTGGCGCCTTTCCAAAGCGACTTGTCATTGGTCAGGTTGTTGACGTGCGGCAGAACGATGTCGATGCGCACCAGGAGGCAGTGATCACACCTGCTGTCGACATGAGCACTCTGGAGAACGTGCTCGTTCTGCTCAATTACGATCCGGGAGGACTTTTGGCAGAGCCCTAATGGCGGCTGCGCAGCACTGTATTCAGGGGAGGCATCCCATCGGCCTGTATATTGCAGTACCAGTGGCCTTGCTGCTGGCCCTGGCCCAGACCACAGTCCTGGGCAATGCGACGGTGCTTGGGGTTCATCTGAACCTGCTCCTTCTCTTTGCCATATCGTGGGTCTTGCGCCGGGGCTTGAGTGAAGGCCTGATGATCGGGTTGCTGGGCGGCATGATTCTGGATGTGAGTTCCGCCGCGCCTTTTGGTACCTGGATCGCTTCCCTTGCTGTGGCCATCTCCCTTGCTGCCCTGGGCGAGGTCAACGTATTTCAGGGGGCCTGGTTCCTCAAGTTCGGGGTGGTTGCCGGTGCGGTATTGCTGGTGAACCTCGTCTCTGTCACGATATTGCGCATTGCAGGCTACGATCCTATTCTGTTGCGCTCGCTCGGCCGTGTGATTGTCCCCGAGCTGTTCCTCCATATCTTGCTCATGCCGGTGATGTACGGTCTGGTCAAGTGGATCGTCAATCGCATCGAGCCCCCTGCAGTGGAGTTCTGACATCGTGAGTGGATCGTACACGCGCTTTCGCATGATCATCTTTCGAGCCATTGTCGTCATCTGTATGATGGTCGTGGTTCTGAGGCTGTGGTCTATGCAGGTGGTCTCCTCTGAGGACTATGCCGCGGCAGCCGATCAGAACCGTTACCGCCTTGTGTCCGTTGACGCTCCGCGCGGGGTCATCTATGATCGTCAGGGGCGGTCGCTGGTTCACAACGTGCCCAGCTTTACTGTGAGCGTGGTTCCTGGTGATCTGCCTGAGGACGAACTGGAGCGAGAGGCGGTTCTGCGGCGCGTTGCAGACCTGCTCGAAATGCCCTTGCGCAGCGAAGACGGCTCAGGCATTGATGATCTGATCATTGAGCACACAACAGGGGCCTATGCGACGGGCAAGTATGTACCGGTGACCGTCGCGCGCAAGGTCGACCGGCAGGCGGCGTTCACCATACAGGAAGAGAGTCTCATGCTGCCGGGCGTGACGGTACAGGTCGAGCCCGAACGCGAGTATCTCGACTCGGAGCTCTTTGCTCATATCGTGGGCTATATGGGCCGGATCGGGCAGGCCGATCTTGATGCGCGCGCCGATCGTGGTTACGAGGCTGGTGACAGCATTGGCGTCGCCGGAGTGGAGCGCACTCAGGAGGACATTCTGGCTGGCACCAAGGGCCAGAAGCACGTTGAGGTGAACTCTGACGGGCGCGAGGTGCGGGTTATTGCGACCGAGGAACCCGTCGCCGGAAACAGCGTCTATCTGACCATCGATACCGAGTTCCAACGAGAGGTTGAGGCCGCCCTTGCAAAGGGTATGGCTGCGGCAGGGTCAGACACGGGGGTTGCCATCGCCATGGATCCTCGCACGGGGGAGATCCTCGCGATGGTTTCGCTGCCCACCTTTGACAACAACCTCTTTGCCTCGGGCATCTCGTATGAGGACCTGGCTGCTCTCAGTAACGATCCGCGGCATCCGCTCATCAATCATGCGGTTGGTGGGCAGTATCCGCCGGGATCGGTGTTCAAGATCATTCCAGCCAGCGGTGCCCTACAGGAGGGCGTCATCACTGAATCGACGCGGTTCGAGTGCCGCGGGACCATGCTGCTGCCCAACAAGTTCTTCCCGAACGACCTGAGCCAGGCTCAGCCCTTTTACTGCTGGGCCAGATACGGTCACGGCAGCATCAATATCGTGACGGCGATTTCGCAATCGTGTGACATCTTTTTCTACAAGGCCACCGGCGGTTTTGAAGAGTTCGTAGGGCTGGGCATCGACAGGCTGGGCAAGTACGCCGCCATGTTTGGGATCGGTGAACCCACCGGTGTTGAATTGACGGGCGAGGCAGCCGGGCTGCTGCCCAGCGAGCAATGGAAGCGACTCACGTACAGCGAAAGCTGGTTCACCGGCGATACGTATAACGCAGCGATCGGGCAGGGCTATGTGCTGGTGACGCCGCTGCAGATGCTGAATGCGACCGCGGCGATAGCCAATGGCGGCACGCTCTACCGGCCTCAGGTTGTGCATCAGGTGGTGGACATAGAGGGCAACCTCATAGAGGCTTTTGAGCCTGAAGTCATCCGTGAGCTTGAGGTCAGCCCAGAGAACATCGAACTTGTCAGACGAGGGATGCACGGCGCAGTCACCAATGGTACTGCCTACCGCTTGCACCTGCCTGAGGTTGATGTAGCCGGCAAGACCGGGACGGCGGAGTACACCGAGCTGGATGACGACGGCAACATCATCATGGACGAGTGGGGATATCTGCCGACCCATGCCTATTTTACGGCTTTTGCCCCCTATGATGATCCAGAGATCGTACTCATTGTCTTTCTGCACGGAGGCGGTGAAGGCTCTCAGACGGCTGTACCGGTGGGGGAAGAGATCTTGCGCGCCTATTTTGATGTTCCTGTTGCAGGTCAGATGGGTGCCGGGGGATAGGGGACGGGAGGTCGGATGGAAGGCGGGATCTCGATCAAGGGAACGCGCGAGGGGCTAGTCATCGCTCTGGGCCAGGGTGAGATGGACCCGCTCTGCGACGAGCTTGGGCGCCATCTCAAGCAACAGAGCGCCTTTTTCCGTGGCGGCGTGGTGACGATCGATGCGGGAACGCGCGCGCTTACACCCGAGGATCTCGTGCGCCTCAAAGAGTTGCTCGCGGAGCACTCGATGGTGCTCCGCAGCGTTAGCGCCACAGATAGTCAGACTGTTCAGTCTGCTGCCTCTCTGGGGTTTCATATTGCCGGCGGGCAGCACCCGGAGGAACCTCTGGCCAGGCAGGAGGCCTCGCGGCCAGGGCAGCCGCCTGTGACCCCACAGGTGGCCGAGCCTGCGGCATCGGAGGATAGTGCTGAGGCCATTGCTCGCGCTGGTGCGCGTGGGCTCGTCATGCGGCGGCGGCTGCGCGCCGGCCAGACAGTGCGGCACTCGGGCAGTGTGGTCATCCTGGGGGACGTAAACGCAGGCTCTGAGATTATCGCTGGTGGCGATATCGTGGTTTGGGGGCGCTTGCGAGGCACAGCGCATGCTGGGTGTCTGGGCAACACGTCGGCGGTCGTCTGTGCCCTGGATCTCAGCCCGCTTCAACTGCGCATAGCCGACATTGTCACACGGCCAGATGAGGGCGCTGTAACCGTTACTGAGACCTATCCCGAGGTCGCCTATGTGCGGGATCACACCATCATTGTCGAGCGGTGGTCGGGTATCCGGTGGAGGGACTAGGCGGGTGGCTACGCGCGTCATCACGATAGCGTCCGGCAAGGGCGGGGTTGGCAAGACGACCACCGTAGCGAACCTTGGTGTGGCCCTGGGCAAGCTAGGCAAGCGTGTGGTTGTCATCGATACAGATATCGGCCTGCGCAACCTCGACATGATGCTCGGGCTGCAGAACCGCATCATCTATGACCTGGTCGATCTCGTGGAGGGGCGCTGTCGCCTCCAGCAGGCCCTGATCCGTGACCGTTTATTGGACGAGTTGTACTTGCTGCCGGCTGCTCAGACCCGCGAGAAATCTGCAGTCAGCCCGGCGGACATGATCCGGGTGTGCGACCAGTTGCGGGGCGACTGCGATTTTGTGCTGGTGGACTCTCCTGCCGGGATCGACGAGGGGTTTCGTAACGCCGTGGCACCAGCCGATGAATTCATCGTGGTGGCTACGCCCGAGGCAAGCTCGGTGCAGAGTGTGGACCGCGTCCTGGGCATGCTGGAGAGCAAAGGGCCCGCGAACTGCTCGCTGGTCATCAATCGCCTGCGCCCGGATCTCGTCCGTCGCAGGCAGTCGTTCAGCCCGGCTCAGATACTGGAAACGCTCGATATCGATCTGCTGGGTATCGTGCCTGACGAGGAGGGGGTTCTCGTTGGGAACGGCCAGGGGATCCCTGTGGCGCACAACACGGGGTCAACGGCCTCTCTGGCCTATCATAATATCGCTCGTCGCCTGCTCGGGGAGCAGGTGGCCTTTCTTCCTCTGCTGGAGCCCGTCAGGCGCCGTCGTGGATGGTTCAGCCTATTCCGACGGCGAGAGCAGTAGAGAGCGACTCTATGTCTTTCTTGAGACGGTTCGACTGGGTTCTGTTCATCGTCATGCTGGTCGTCATCGGCATCGGCTTTGTGATGATCAACAGTGCCTATCAGCTCCCGACCACAGATCCAGAGTATGACTGGAGAGATAACCTGCTGCTGCGACAGATGCTCTTTGCTGGCATCGGCCTGGTTCTCTACCTCGTCATGGCCATCATCGATTATCGCCTGCTGGTACAGCACGCCCTGTGGGTTTTTGTAGCCACACTGGTCATTTTGGTCATCACCCTGATCGTGGCCAACCCGACTTTTGGCACCTCCGCGTGGCTGGATGTCGGTGTTTTTGGCGTCCAACCCTCGGAGTTGAGCAAGGTGCTCGTCATTATCGTGCTGGGTCGGGTGCTGGGCGAATCCCAGCGTCGTCTCGAGACGCTGGTGCCTCTGTTGCAGTCCGTTGTCGTTCTGGGGATACCTGCGGCGCTGGTGTATTTGCAGAGCGATCTCGGTATGGTGCTGCTGCTGGCGATCACCTGGATTGGGATGGTCTTTGTTTCGGGCGTGCGGTGGCGCCATTTGCTGGCTTTAGGCGGGGTGGTGGCCGGGGCGGTGCCCGTGGTCTGGTTCCGCCTGGAGGACTATATGCGCGGGCGCGTCACCGAGTTTCTGAACCCGGGGCAGGATCCGTTGGGGTCCAGCTACAACATCAACCAGGCATTGATCAGCATTGGCTCAGGCGGCCTGTGGGGCAAAGGATACATGCGGGGCAGCCAGAGTCAGCTTCGTTTTCTCCGCGTGCGGCATACGGACTTTATCTTTTCTGTGCTCTGCGAAGAGTTCGGCTTTGCAGGCGCTCTGGTGCTGATCCTGCTCTTTATCGTGATGTTCATGCGCCTGATACGTATCGCCGAGCGCGCTGCAGACGGGCCGGGCCGGCTGATCGTGGCCGGAGTCACCGTGGTGCTTTTTGCACAGGTGTTCATCAACATGGGTGTCAATGCCAGTCTCTTGCCGGTTACCGGACTGCCGCTGCCTATGGTAAGCTATGGGGGTAGCTCTCTCATTACGACGATGATTGCCCTGGGCCTTGCGCAGAGCGTGGCGCTGCGACGGCCCGGCGAGGACAATCCTCTACTCTAGACATCGAGGTGTGGTTCATGGCGCAGCACGTTCGCGTTCGCTTTGCCCCCAGTCCTACGGGGTATTTTCATCTGGGGGGAGCGCGGACCGCCCTCTATAACTGGCTCTTTGCGCGGCACCATTGCGGCAAGTTTATTCTGCGCATTGAAGATACAGACCGCGGACGCTACCACCCCGAAGCGATGCCGCACTTGCTGGATAGTCTGCGGTGGCTGGGTTGTATGTGGGACGAAGGGCCCGAGGTAGGGGGCAGCTACGGCCCTTACTACCAGTCGGATCGTGTGCATGTCTATCAGGAATATGCGGAGCAGTTGATTCGGGAAGGCAAAGCCTATCGTTGCTATTGCTCTCCTGAGCGTCTGACGGCTCTACGAGCGCAGCAGCGGGCCGCGGGGATCAAGCCGGGATACGATCGCCACTGCCGTCATCTGACGAGCCAGCAGATTGCCGACTATGAGGCTGCCGGTGTCAAGCCGGTGGTACGGTTGGCGATACCCGTTGATGGCGAGACGGCCTTTGAGGATCGCCTGCGCGGGCGCATCGTGGTCAGCAACAAAGAGCTGGACGATCTGGTCCTGCTCAAGTCGGATGGGTTCCCTACCTATCATCTGGGCGTGGTGATTGACGATCATCTGATGGAGATCAGCCATATCCTGCGGGGAGACGAATGGTTGGCGTCCGCGCCCAAACACGTCTTGCTCTACAACGCCTTTGGCTGGGAGATTCCGGAGCATGCACATCTGCCAACGATCCTGGACCCTTCGGGCAAAGGCAAGCTGAGTAAGCGCAAGGTCAGAACGCCGGGTCAGGAGGAACAACTGACCTTTATCCACGAATTCCGCGAGGCGGGCTATCTTCCAGAGGCGATGGTGAATTTCCTCGCGCTGGTGGGCTGGGCCTATGATTCGGAGACAGAGTTCTTTACCCGTGATGAACTGGTGCGCTACTTTGGTCTCGATCACGTAAGCAAATCACCCAGCGCGTTTTCGTACGAAAAACTCCAGCATATGAACGCGGTGTACATTCGCAGCCTCGGTGATAACGATCTCACCAACCGGGTGCTGCAGTTGTTGACGCAGGCGGGCATCTCCGCCGACTTTTTCACAGTTCTCGCCTTTGCTCCCCTCATCAAGGAGAGGATGCGCACCCTGAGCGATGCCGTCGATCTGCTGCGGTTTGCATTCAGCGAGCAGCTTGACTATGAGGCAGAGATGCTCATCCCGAAAAAGTCGGATGCCAGCGCGACGCTGGGCATCCTGAACAAGACCCTGTCGACACTGACCGAGGTGCCCACCTTTGAGCATACTGCGATCGAGGAGGCGTTGCGCTCTCTGGCGGATGCGCTAGGGCTCAAGCTGAGGGATACTCTGGGCGCGGTGAGGGTAGCCGTCACAGGTTCCCCGGTTTCACCGCCGTTATTTGAGACGATGCAGATCCTGGGGCGGGAGCGCGTGCTTGGCAGGATCGAGGTAGCGATCGCCCGCCTTACTGCGTTATAGGGTCGTCGCGGAGCTGATCGCTCAGGGGATAGAGGACATCGAGGGCAGATGCCGGACCTAACGCTGTCATCGCAATTGAGCCACGCACAGGGCCTGATCGATCGCGGCGATCCCTCCGGGGCTATTGTGGTCTGCCGTCAGATTCTGCTGGCTTTGCCTCGCTGCCTGGAGCCCTATGCTATCCTTGGTCAGGCGATGCTTGTTGGCGGGCATCTCGAACGTGCGGAGGCCCTGTGCGCCCGAACACTGGCGGTGGATCCGCAGCACGCAGAGGCTGCACTGGGTATGGGGCTTGTCCAGCACAGGCGTGGTGCCCATGGTGCCGGCAGAGCCTGGTTCCAGCGCGCGTGGGAGTCATCCCGCGACGGGGAGCGCGCACGGGCGACATGGTTCTGGTCTGCAGTTGCCACGGAGGCTGGCTGGGAGCCCGGAACGCTATCGCGAGGCGGGCTCGCCTTTCTGATGCTACGATCCGGCATGTTCAGCCAGGCCGCGCTCGAGTTTTCAGGTGCGCTGGAGCAAACGCCGAGTCGCGATGACCTGGCGGTGGGTCTTGCACAGGCGACCTACCGCGCAGGCGACCATGAAGCAGCCTCGCACGTATGCGAGCGCTTGCTGGAGCGATTGCCGGACTGCCTTGTTGCCTTGCTCATTAGGGGAAGGCTGGGGCTGGGATCGGCCGAAGACGCACTGGCGAGGGAGATGCTGCGGCGCGCACAGACGCTGGAGCCCGAGAACAGGGTTGCTCAGAGGCTCTTTGGCAATGAGTCGCCGCTACCATTGCGTTCTGTCCGGGTGCCCATGGCCGACACTGAACCCACCGGCCTGCTGTATCTGGATGCAGGCGAGCTCTGGGATGGCGACGAGGAAGAAGAGGAGGAGGGTTCACCGCCCAGCCTTGATCGTCTGTTAAGAGGATAGGCGCATCCTGCGAGGCGCCCGGCTATCCGGCACCGAACGACATAACCAAGGAGGAGGATCGATGGAGCGAACACTGGTGATCATCAAGCCCGACGCGGTGCAGCGCGGCCTCGTCGGCGAAATCACGTCCCGTCTCGAACGGATGGGGCTCAAGCTGGTGGGAATGAAGCTCATGGCGATCGACCAGGAGCTGGCCCACAGGCATTACGGAATTCACGAGGGCAAGCCTTTCTTTGAGAGCCTGATCCGGTACATCACTTCTGCTCCGGTGGTCGTTATGGTGTGGCAGGGCCCTGGCGCCATTTCGCTGGTGAGGCGCAGCATGGGCTCCACCAACCCCCAGGAGGCGGCCCCGGGGACGATCAGGGCAGACTTTGGTCTGGACATTGAGCGCAACCTGATCCATGGCTCAGATGGACCGGAGACGGCCGAGACGGAGATCAACCTGTACTTTGCGCCCGGGGAACTGGTTGACTGGGAGCGGTCTACAGACCCCTGGATTACGCGCTAGGGAATAGCAAAAGGCGAGCCACCCTTTCGCAGGGGGCTCGCCTCTTCAGGTGCTTGATACTAGACCAGCCGGACGACAGTCCGGGCCTTGGACCAGAGCTCTTCCAGACGATAGTGGGCGCGCTGTTCCGGCGCAAAGATATGGAGCACTACAGAGCCATAGTCGGCCAAAAGCCAGCCAGAGGCGGGTGTCCCCTCGACCGATAGAGGCCGGATGTCATGCTGCTTTTGCAGCTCCTCTACTGTGTGTTCCGAGATGGCTCCAAGCTGCCGGTCGCTCTCGCCGGTAACGATAACGAAATAATCGGCGATGATCGTCAGCGCAGAGATATCCAGCAGAACGATGTCAGAGGCCATGACCTGTGTCGTCAGGTCAACGATAGCGTGTGCCAACTCCAGAGCTTCCAGAGGGTTCCTCCCATGGGTCGTACGCGCGCCGGGATCTGGCGCGCAATTAGAACGATAGCTTGAGAAAGATATCGTCATTAGTATATCATGGTGCCGGGACGGCGCCAATTCGTTCGTGGGTTACCCGTCAGAGACGTTTCCACACTCACAGATCATCAAAGGGGGCAGGGCAAGGTTGCGCCAGGCTGAGGTCCAATCCGAGTTTCTCAAGAGCTTTGGGCGCCTGTATCCGCAATTCCGCTTTCGCGGGATCCGGCATTTCACCGCTCACTCTCGCGACCCGTACCAGCTTGCTCTGCGGGTGGCCTTTGGCAGCCCCGAGGTTGAGCTGGACATGCTCTGCGTCATCCTGACCTCTGGCGATCTGCCTGAGGTGGCCCACATGTTGAGGCAGGTGGAGCTAAGTGCCGAGCAGGTTAAGGAGCTTGGGGTACCCGTGCTAATCGCTCCGTGCCTGTCGCGCGATGGCCAAAAGCTCTGTCTTGAGGCGGGAGTCGGGTATGTCGATTTGGCCGGCAACATTGGCATCCAGAACGAACGCGTCTATATCCAGATCAGCGTGGAGCAGCAGGAACAACCCGCAGCTCGCACGCCGATCTTGACGCCGTTTGAGGGCAAGTCCGAACGTGTGGTGCGCAGGCTGATGCTGGAGCCTGGGACGGTCTGGCACATGCGTGATCTGGCGCAGGCGAGCGAGGTGAGTCTCGGCCTGGCCAGCATGGTGACCTCGACACTGGCGGAGCAAGGACTGCTCCTCAAGGGGCGTTCTGGCCTGTCGGTGATGGATGCGGATGCCCTGCTGGATACTTGGTCGCAGCAGTATGACCTGCGACGCAGCCCCTTTCAGACCTGGCGCTCCGACAAGGATCCAGGTTTGCTGCAGGAGGAACTGGGCAGTGTGAGCCTCGCACCCGGCGAGATGCACGCTCTTACGCTGTGGTCAGGCGCGCAACGGGTGCTGCCCTTTGATGGTGCTGCGCCGCACCTTGCCGTCTACTGGTCGGGCGATCAGCAGTCACTGGCGGAGCGGTTGCGCCTCAGCGCAAGCCGTGGCCGGACGATGGTCTTTGTCTTTACGCCCTATGACGAAGGGGTGTTTTGGGAAGCGCGCCGCTATCGCGATGGCAGTGTTGTTGCGCATCCTCTGCAGCTGTATCTTGATCTGGCCTCCGGTGATCAGGACGAGGTGGTGCTGGCTCACCGGATTCGTGAGCGATATCTCTCCCGCTGAGCACCACGGCCCTGCGCTGGCCGGCGCGTGGCATCGATCAGCAGCATCTCCAGGCTCAGCACCGGATCGAGTGCCCCCGTCTTGATGCCCCGGTCGATCTCGAGAGCCTGGCGGATCAAACGGACAAGCTCGTCCATGCTGAACAGATTGGCCTGTTCAGCAAGTCGCCTGTAGCGCCAGGCCTCGACCTTGATCGCTTTGCGGACCTGATCAGCGTCGAGCCGGCGGTTGTCCGTCAGGTCTTTGACCTTGAGCAGGTCGCTGAGGCGGATCACGATCATGGTCAAGGGGTACAATCCGTCAGAGTACCGCGGATCGGTGGCCAGGAGGCCATGCAGACTCTTGAGCGCGTCGGTGCGACGGCGCTGACCGAGGTAGTCGAGCATCTCATACACACGGGTTTCGAGATTGGGCGTTACCAGAGCGAGCACATCGTCGGCGCGGATCTCTCGCGCATAGCCCGCACGGCCGGCCAGCTTTTCAAGTTCAGCGTCCAACTGGCGCAGATCGCCTCGCACGGCGTCGATCAGTCTGGCCACGGCCGCGGGCTCGATGTCGACGCCTTTGGAATGGGCACGGGCGCTGATCCATTGGCGCAATCGTGCCGCATCTTCGCGCCTGTTGGGACTCAGGGCAGGGAACTCTCTTACGTAGGCGTTTGGTAGAGCGCTGAGGGCCTTGAGAATGCCTTTGTCAATGGACAGGCTGACCGATTCGATGAATACCAGGCGCGTCGTATCGGGCAAGCGGGGCAGGTAGTTGGCCAGCGCCTCTGCGTCTTCCGCGTGGCGTTTTGCAGAGCGCCCTTCATATTGCTGCAGCATATCGGTCACAATGATCAGTCGCCTGTCGGTGAAAAAGGGGAGGGTGTTGCAGGCATTGATGATCTCCGCGACCTGGGTAGACCTTCCGTCGTAGGTCGTGACATTTAGCTCGCCGACACCGTCCTCCTGAATGCGCGCCCTAAAGCGTGCCAGTTCTTCGGCCCGGGTGAATTCGTCATCGCCGTGGAATACGTAGAACATGATCAGCTGTGGACGATCGTGATGCGATGCGTGGTCAGCGGCCCGCGCTGGGAGGAGCGGATCGATACCAGGTGGGCATGCGATGCATCGGGGTCGGTAAGCACGTGCTTTTGCATCGCGTATCCCAGTGGCTGTGCGAGCAGCATTGCCCCCGTGACTCCGGCGATGCTCAGCAAGCCACTAAATGGCGTGCGCTTGCGCTTGACGTCTGACTGCACAAGCCAGCCCGCCAGCATGGCCAGCAGCATCGAGGCCGATATCATCGAACCGCAACGGGGGTGTACCGCGAGTCCGCGATGGCCGCTGTTGAGTGCCAGCAGCCCCCCCTCGAGAGCGTTCTCCAATAGTTTAGTGTCCACATCACCGTAGAAGGTGATCCCGCGCCAGTCGGAGCGCGCCGCGAGTTTTGGCGCCTGCAGGGTTCGCCCCAGCACGTGCATCGCGGCATGTTCGATAGCATGATTGCGTCGCACCCGTTGCAGAATCGATGGCTCCATACCAGTCCTCGACAGTGAAGCGGTCGAACGGTAGAATAGCCTAGGCAGGTGTTATGCACCTGATCGTAGACAAAGGCAGTATAGCACAAGCTCGGGATCAGCGCCCTGTGTGACGCGGAGGTGTGGTGAGTAGGCTCAAGATCATTCTCAGTGACCTGCATCTGGGAGCTGGTTACGCGAACGAGGGCAACCGGCTCGAGGATTTCGATCAGGATGAGGCCTTTGCCGCGTTGCTGTCACACCTGGCGGCCGAGAGCGAGCAACACAACCGGCCACTGGAGCTGATCTTTGCGGGAGACACCTTTGAATTCCTCCAGGTGCCCGCCCTGGATCCCCGCGAGGCCTTTGAGCCCGCCCGCGAGTATCCCCCGGCCCGCTATGCGCCTGCCGACGAGGCCGCTTCACGACGCAAAATGGATCTGATTATCCGCGGGCATCCGCTCTTTTTCAAGGCACTCAGGGATCTGCTGCAGCACCCAGAGTGCAGCGTCTGTTTCATCAAGGGCAATCATGACATTAATCTCCACTGGCGCCAGGTGCGGGCCCTGATCGGTGCGGCGCTCGGGGGAGGACAGGCGCCTGGCCGGCTCACCTTTGAGGAGCGGTGCGTCTCGCGCGAGGGCCTCTATGTCGAGCACGGAAACCAGTATCTGGAGTGGGTGAACCGCTGGCCAGATTTTGAACAGCCGCATGATCCCGATGATCCGCGCGAGTTGTATCTGCCGGCAGGATCCCGCTTTGTGTTCGAGTTCTTTAATCGCATGGAACACCAGTACTACTGGATGGATGGGATCAAGCCGATCACTGCGCTCATCTGGTACCTGTTCGCCTTGGACTATGCTAACGCATTGCGGGCATTGCGGATGCTTCTGAGACTGCTGCCCTCGCTCATCTGGGGCAGTTTGCCGATGGGCTATGCCCTGTCAGAGTCGGTTCAGGCGCAAGAGCAGGTGAGACGCATGCTGGACGACGAGCGACAGATGGCCTCGCTTGATACCAGCCTCAAGGCGAGAAGTGTCTTTTACAATCAGGTGGATATCGCGCTCGACCTGTACGGCGTAGAGCGGTCGGGCGGGCCGTTGGGCAGATTTGGCGTCTATGGGCACTCGGTACTGCCCAGGGGACAGGATGAGCAGCGAGCTCAGCGTGAGCGCCTTGCGCAGGTGGCCGAGTTGAAGCGGATTCAGGAGGATGCCCGGGTGATCGTCTTTGGGCATGTCCACGAGCCCTGCGAGATCGAACTGGCCGAAGATGCCAAATATCTCAACGCGGGTTCGTGGACGTGGTGCCGGGATATGACGGGCGCAGACCACAATGCGTGGCTGGACCTGTTCCGCAATCCCGGCCGCTTTATGGACAGCAGACGCCTGACCTACGTTCGGGTCGACTATGATGAGAACGACGTGCCGCAGGCCGAACTGCGCACTTTTATCCTCGATCGTGCGCCGAGCCACACGCTCTGGCGACGATTCAGGACCTGGGTTGCTGCGCAAGAGGAGTGAACACGTTGAACAAACCACTGCAACTACCGACGGAGCAGGATGCCCTCAGAGTTCTGGTGTTTGGGGCGCACCCCGACGATTGTGACCTGCGCGCCGGAGGGACCGCGTGCCTGTATGCCCGGCTCGGGCATCACGTCCGTTTCGTGTCGCTCACCAATGGTGATGCGGGTCATCATGAGATTGGCGGGGCACCGCTGGCGTGGAGACGGCGGCAGGAAGCCCAGGCCGCAGCCAGATGTCTCGGAATCGACTATGTCGTGCTGGATCATCATGACGCAGAGCTCATGCCCAGCCTAGAGGTTCGGGCTGAGGTGGTAGCACTGATTCGAGAGATGTCTCCTGATCTGGTCATGGCGCCCCGGCTGTGGGACTATCATCCCGATCATCGAGCTACCGCCCAGGTGGTCATGGACGCGATGTATCTGTCAACGGTGCCCAACTATGTTTCCGCGGTCAGGCACCTGGACGCCATGCCTGTGGCGGTGAGCGTCTGGGACGGTTTCCAGAGCCCCTGTCCATTTCGTGCCGACGTCGTTGTCGACATCACCGATGCGCTAGAGTGCAAGCTTGAGGCGCTGCACTGCCACACATCGCAGGTGTACGAGTGGTTGCCGTATAACGCTGGCACACTGGCGAGTGTGCCTGCAGAGGATGATGCCAGGAAAGCGTGGCTCAGGGAGCGGCAGATGGGCCGGGCTGCACGGCTACTGGAAGCCTATCGTGGTGAGATGGTAGCGCGCTACGGCCCCGAGCGCGCCGGCAGGATCGAGGCCGTGGAGGCCTTTGAGATCAGCGAGTACGGAACGCCTCTCACTCCTCAGGCTCGCGACAGGCTGTTCCCGTTCTAGGCATGCAGTCTAGTACCGTGTGGCGCGCGACGCGCTGATCAGGCGTCCCATCGTGTCCCCAGGGCCAGAGTGTACGTAATCGCCATGTTGGTAGCCCTGTGACGGTATGATACAATCCGCAATTAGGTTTGACAACGTTGTCCCCATGTTCAAGGAGATAGTATGACCCAGAAGAGCCGCCCATCCGACGGTCCCGCCTGGAGTTCGAACCTCATTTTGCTGGTGCTGTCCGTGTTCTTTATCAACTTTGGCCAGGGGTTGTTCTCCGGGGCCAGCGCGAACTTTTTCGTCGATACGCTCAAGCTCACCGGCGGACAGGTGCTTTGGCTTCAGGGCATACGCGAGATTCCCGGGCTGCTCTTGGTGGTGATTGCGGCACTGACGATGCGCATGCCTCCGGCACGTCGGGCCGCGCTTTCCGTGCTGCTGATGGGTGTGGGATATGCGCTCTACGCCGCTGTGCACTCTTATCTGGCGCTGGTGGCAATGGCTCTCACAGCCAGCCTGGGTTTCCATATGTGGACGCCCCTCGAGAGTAGCCTCGGAATGGGTCTGGCAGCCAGGGAGCACTCGGGTCGCGTCATGGGTATCCTGGCTTCGGCACGCTCGGCGGCCATTATCGTGGGGATGGGCGGGCTGGCTCTGGTAAGCAGGCTGGCAAGCGACATGTCCCTGCGCGTCTACTATCTGGTAGGCGGATCATTGGTCGTCGTGGCGGCGATATTGCTTTCGCGCCTGCCCAGGGACACCGGTGCGAGCCAGGTGATCGAGCGGCGGATGTTGTTCAAGCGCAAGTACTGGCTGTATTATGTGCTCATCCTGTTCGAAGGCGTTCGCACGCAGGTCTTTAGCGCCTTTGGTACGCTGATTCTGGTGCAGTATTACAATCTCGAGGTGTGGCAGATCAGCCTAATCCTGCTGACCAGCGGCGTCGTTAACCTAGCCGCCTCGCCGGTCATGGGCAAGTCGTTCGACCGCTACGGAGAGCGCACTGTGCTCACCGTCACCTACACACTGATGGCGCTATGTTTTGTGGGTTACGGACTGCTCCACAGTGTCTGGGCGATGAGCGTTATGGTGATCTTGATTAACATGATGCTGCTCAGCAGGATCGGGCTCTCGACCTACGTGAACCGCATCGCCCCTCGCGAAGAACTAACACCCACGCTCTCAGCGGGCGTGAGCTTTAACCATATCACCTCTGTGGGGATGAGTTTCGTGGCTGGAAGCCTGCTTGGCGTCATCGGTTACGAAGCCCTGGCCCTGGGGGCGGCTGCGATCATCCTGCTTTCGATTCCCTTTGTGCTCGGAATCAAAGTCGATGCGCAGCGGTCGCCAGTAGCCGATGTGATCCCCGCGCACTAGCTTGGACGCCAGCAGGGGAAGTGTGGTGTTACGCTGCCAGTGGTCAATTGTCTGGATAGAACGGAGGAGTTATCGTGGAGTTTCTGCAGATCGTGGGCATTCTGGCGATTCCAGTTGTGTGGGGCCTGGCAAGCGCACGTCTGATCGAGTGGATGCGTGACAGAAAAAGTGGCACGAGGACCGGCGGTGAAGGCTGATGGTGCTGCAACTGATCGGAGGGCTCCTCATCTCGCTCGTGGCCGGGATCCTGACGGGCCTCTTTGGTGTGGGGGGCGGTTTTCTGATCACTCCGATGTTGCATATCGTGCTTGGTCTTCCCATGCCGCTCTCGGTTGGAATCGGGACCCTCAACATCGTTGGTACGACGACTTCGAGCCTCTGGTGGCGGCGCAAGAGCAACCTTGCCGATCTAAAGCTGGCTGCGGTGCTCTTTGGCGGTAACGCGCTGGGGGCGTACCTGGGTGCCAATACGCTCGAGTCGCTCAGACTCAAGGGCGACCTCGTCATCAGGGGCGACGCTATCCCCGCCGCTGACCTGTACACCTTGATCGTCTACTTTTTCGTGCTTGGCGCGATCTTTGTCTGGATGTACCTCGAGACGCGTCGCCCGGCGGGCCCCACCGTTCGTGTCGGTCTGTTCGCCCGGATTCGTATCCCCCCCTATGCCCGGTTTGACAGTCTCGAGGGCCCTCCCCTCTCCATCCCCGTGCTGGCGTACTTTGGCCTGCTGCTCGGGTATCTCACGGGGCTGCTGGGCGTAGGTGGTGGCGTAGTCTTGCTGCCTGCTCTGGTCTATCTTGTGGGCATGCGCACGCACGCGGCCATCGTCACCAGTTCGGTCATGGTCTGGCTGACATCCATGGTGGCGGCTATCAGTCACGCATCGGCCGGCAACGTGGATGTGGCCCTGCTTCTCGTGCTGCTCGTTGGCGGCACCATTGGTGCACAGGCAGGCCAGAGCGTCTGTGACAGGATGGCCGGGCCAAAGCTCAGGCGATACTTTAGCTATGTCGTACTGGGGGTAGTCATCATGGTGCTGGTGCAGCTGCTGTCCATTTATCTCTAGTCCATACTGCGGTGTGTCGTGATGCGGCGGAGAGCCGGGGAGGTGAGACGATGACTCATGAACTTTTGGCCCGGGAGATGAAGCCTCGGTCCGAGTTGGTTACGGCAGAACATCACGTCGAACTGCCTCGGTATCCCGTGGTCGACGCCCACAACCACCTGAGGGCCCTCAAAGAGGATCGGCCGGATACAGTGGCTGATCTGGTGCGGGTGCTGGACCAGTCCGGCGTGCGCACCGTGGTGAACCTGTCGGGTGGATCGGGTGCAGCGCTGGCGCGCGCGCTGGAGGCCTATGACGCCGCTTTTCCAGGGCGTTTCGTGACCTTTTGCAGTGTCGACTGGTCTGGTGTGGGCGAGACGGGCTGGGCCGAGAGGGCCTGTGCGCAGCTTCGCAGCGATATCGCCGCGGGTGCGCGCGGCCTGAAGGTGTTTAAGACTCTGGGCCTCACCTACAGGGACGCGGAAGGCCGGCTCCTTATGCCCGACGATCCCCGCATCGCCGACGTGTGGGATCAGGCCGCAGAGCTGGGCGTGCCCGTGCTGATTCACAGCGCCGACCCTGTGGCCTTTTTCCGGCCGCTGGATGGCACCAACGAGCGCTGGGACGAGTTGCAACGGCACCCGGACTGGCATTTCTTGGGGGGAGACTATCCGAGCTTTGAAGCGCTGATAAGGTCGCTGTACCGCACGATCGGGGCGCACCCTCGAACGACCTTTATCACCGCCCACGTGGGATGCTACCCGGAGAACCTCCAGTTTGTATCCGCGATGCTCGACCGCTATCCCAACCTGTACACCGATATCTCGGCGCGCTTTGCGGAACTGGGGCGCGTCCCCTATAGCGCGCGTCGCTGGTTCATCCAGTACGCTGACCGGATTGTCTACGGCACCGATGTCACGCCGTCAGTGCAGATGTATCAAACGACCTATCGGTTCCTCGAGACGGACGACGAGTACTTTGACTATGCGCCCGAGGCGGAGATACCCCCGCAGGGTCGCTGGAAAATCTATGGTCTGTTCCTGCCCGATGATGTGCTGGCAAAAGTATATCAGGGCAATGCGAGCCGGCTGCTTGGGCTGGACCACGCGTAAGTGCTCGTTTCGGCGATTCCGGGGCAGGGTTGACGATCATTGCGCGCCGGGTTAACCTGACCATGTCTGGTGGTTTTTCAGATTGACTATCGAGGTGCAACATGGCGCGAGTGGTGACTTTTGGCGAGATCATGATGCGGCTTTCCCCGCCGGGAATGCAACGATTTGTGCAGGCGCGCAGCTTTGATGTCGTATATGGCGGGGGCGAAGCCAATGTGGCCGTCTCGCTGGCGAATTTTGGCGTGCCGGTGGATTTTGTGACGCGGCTTCCCCGCAACGAGATCGGCGAGGCCTGTGTGCGGTTCATCCGCGAAGCCGGTGTCGGCGTAGACAAGATCATCTGGGGCGGTGACCGGCTGGGAATCTACTTTCTCGAGATGGGCGCCGTGATGCGCAGCAGCCAGGTGGTCTACGACCGTACCGGCTCTTCCCTAGCGACGATCGAGCCTGGTATGGTGCCCTGGGACAGCGTGTTCGCCGATGCGGACTGGTTCCACTGGACTGGCATCACGCCAGCGATTTCACAGGGAGCGGCCGAGGTCTGCCTGGAGGGCGTGCGCGCCGCAAAGGAGCGTGGCCTGACCGTGTCTTGCGACCTGAACTATCGCAGCAAGCTGTGGAAGTGGGGTCGCAAACCAGAAGAGGTCATGTCCGAGTTGGTGGCATTGTGCGACGTGGCCATCGGCAACGAGGAGGATGCGGCACAGGTCTTTGGCATCCATGCGCCCGATACCGATGTGACCTCAGGTCAGGTTGACGCGATCAAGTACCGGGCTGTGTGCGAGGGCCTCAACGAGCGTTTTTCGGGACTCAAGACGATCGCCATCACCCTGCGGGGATCGCTCTCGGCCAGCCACAACACCTGGTCTGGCATCCTGTGGGATAGCGGCGATGTATATGTGGCCCCCACCTATGATATCACCCATATCGTGGACCGTGTGGGCGGCGGCGATTCGTTCATGGGCGGTTTGATCTATGGGCTGCGCACTTTTGAGAGCAAACAGGCCGCACTCGATTTTGCTGTGGCCGCTTCGGCGCTCAAGCATACGGTATTCGGCGATTTCAACCTCGTCACCGTAGACGAGGTCCGCAGATTGATGGGTGGCGACGCATCAGGGCGCGTCTCCCGTTAGGGTATCTGGAGAGCAAGGAGGCAAAATGGCGAAGTTCTCGCGCGTGCATGTGTGGAGCACAATGGAGGCATTGGGGTTGGTGCCCCTGTTCTATAACGGGGATGTGGACACGTCCATACAGGTGATCGAAGCGATCTCTGCGGGCGGGGCAAAGGTGGTCGAGTTCACCAACCGCGGCGACCGCGCGTTTGAGGTGTTCCGGGAGTTGGTGCTGCACTTTGAAAAGAGTGATCCGGAATTGGTGCTGGGTGCAGGCTCGATCCTCGACCCGGTGACCGCCGGGTTGTACATCAACCTGGGCGCGAACTTTATCGTGGGCTCTGTCACCAATCCCGAGGTGGCGCGACTCTGCAATCGCCGCAAGATCGCCTACTTCCCGGGCTGTGCCACCGCTTCGGAGGTGTCCTATGCCGAGGAACTCGGCGTTGAGATCTGCAAGATCTTTCCCGGCAGCGAGCTGGGCGGGCCTTCGTTCGTCAAGGCTATCCTGGGGCCCACCCCATGGTCCAAGATCATGCCGACGGGCGGTGTGAGCGCGACGCGGGAGAACCTAAAGGGCTGGTTCGATGCCGGGGTTGTCTGCGTCGGTATGGGATCCGCGCTGGTGCGCAACGACCTGATCAAGGCGCAGGACTGGCAGGGGATCACCGACCTGACCGCGCAGTGTTTGGAGTGGATCCGCGAGATACGCGCCTGAGTGTCCCTGTAAGTAGGTGAAAGAGCGAGCGGGGCGACGCCCCGCTCGTCTGCTAGGGATGGCTGGTGCCGGTGAGTTGCTCAAAGATGTCGCCGGGCAGGTCCTCCAGGCTATCGACCACCAGCGAGGCGGCCTCAAGTTCGGCCGCGGGCCGCGTGTTGGTCACCGCAATGCAGGGCATGCCGGCGCGTACAGCGGCCTCTACGCCCACCGTGCTGTCCTCGAGCACCACGCAGCGCCCCGGCTCGCATCCCAGGCCGCGCGCCGCCTGGACAAAGATCGCCGGGTCAGGCTTGCTGGCCGGCAGGTGCGTCCCGGAGATCAGCAGGTCAAAGGCGTCCCCAATCCCCAGAGCCTCGATAATGGCTGTGATGTTCGCCATGGGCGCGGACGAGGCGACTGCCTGCCGGTAACCTCGCGCACGAGCGCGTTCCAGCCAAAGGACCACCCCGGGGAGCAGGCGCACGTGTTGTCCCACCAGCGATCGGAAATAGCGCTCCTTGCGATTGGCGATGTCGACCAGCGTCTCTTTTGGCGTGTCGGCGCCCAGCCACATCCTCAGGATCGGCAGGTTCGACATGCCGAGCGTCCGCGACACCTGTTCCGCGGTTAGCGGGTGACCCAGCTCATCGAACAACGCCTTCCAGGCGGCATAGTGTGCCTGTCCCGAGTCCACCAGCACGCCATCCATATCCCAAACCAGGCCGATGGGCTTTGAACCTGTCGCTTGTGTACGCACCATGGTGGCCGGCTATCCGAGATGTGCGCGCAGGAAACGCAGGATCTGGGCGCGCCCATCAGCGGTCTCGAAATGTCCGGTCGTGTAGCGGAGCAGTTGCCAGTTCTCTGTGGCGTCCAGATTGGCGTAGACCTGCTGGAGGCGCGCATCGATCTTGTCCAGGCCGCGGGGCGGCGTGAGCGGGTCCAGCAGGCCGGCCAGCGCCAGGTGCGGGCGCGGCGCGATGAGGGCGTTGATCGCCGCGGTGTCGAAATGCTTGAGCAGGCTCGGCACATAGTAGTAGATCCCGTGCCCGTCCAGGCCGCGAGAGGCGACCAGTTCCTCATAGTCCGTGAGACAACACAGGTCCACGCACACCTGGACGCGCTCATCCAAAGCGGCCAGCCACCACGCCATGGTGCTGCCCATGGAGAGGCCCAGCGTGCCCAGGCGCGACATGTCGACCTCCGGCCGGGTCTCCAGATAGTCGATGGCGCGGATGCTGTCATAGACCATCATGCCCCACAGCACCTGGCCGTGCCACAGCATCTCCTTGAAGAGCTCTGACTCTGTGCGCCCGCGCCGCTCCCCAAAGTTCCAGGTGTCGCAGCACAGCGCGCAATAGCCCATTTCAGTCAGCGTCTTGGCATAGGGCGGGGACTGCAAAGCCGCCCTGCCGGAGATGAACTCGTCCTTGCCCAGCTCATAGTTGCCGCCGTGCGCATGGTGGTAGAGGATCACAGGCGCGTGACGCACCTCGCCCAGCGGCCGGGCAAAGTAGGCGGGCACCGGCTCGATGCCGTTGAGGTCCAGCACCAGCGTCTCGAGCACATAGCCGTCGCGCTCTTGCGCACTCAGCAGCGTGGCGGTGATAGGGCGGTGGCGGTCGGGCAGGTCGCCGAGGAGCGAATAGAGCAATTCACGCTGAGCTGCGAGATCGTTAGTCATGAATGCCTCCAGAAAAGTGCAATGCCGGCAGTATAGCGATCAGTGCGGGTGCCGTCTAGCGGGGATTGCTGTCACCGCTGGAGGGGGTATACTAGCCGTCGTACCAAGTCGCTGAGGATGTACATAACTAGTAGGCGGTGCCGCCAATCTGGAGAACGTCATGTCAACAGACGTCGTGTTATTCGTCCTGCTGCTCGTGCAATCCGCCTGCCTGGTGGCGGTCACAGTGGCGCTCCTGAGACGCTCGGAGCAGGGCGGGGCGCCCAGCCGAGACGTCCGTCGCATGCTGGCCACGCTGCAGCAGGATCAGGCCCAGCTGGCCGTGCTCGGCGAGCGCCTGGAGGGTTTGCGGCCCTTGACGCAATCGGTGGGACACATCCGCGACAGCATCACCGAGCTGCAGAGCCGGCTGCGCGGGCGCGAGGAGTTGGAGCGTCGCACGGCCGATGCCATCCATCGCCTGGAGCGCGTTATCTCAGGCACCCAGTCGCGTGGGGCGGCTGGCGAGCATCTGCTGGACGCCGTGTTCAGCCAGCTTCCGCCAGAGTGGCAGGTGCGCAACCTGCGCGTGGGCAACAAGGTGGTGGAGTTTGGCCTGCGCCTGCCGAATGGGCTGCTGCTGCCCATCGACAGCAAGTGGGCCGCAACGCCGCTGCTGGAACAACTGAGCCGGACGGATGACCCGGTCAAGCGTCAGCAGATCAAGGCGCTGCTGGAGGCCACGGTGCTGGCGCGCGCACGCGAAGTGCGCAAGTATATCGATCCGAATCGCACCGTGGGCTATGCCCTGGCGGTGGTACCCGATGCGGTCTATGAGCTCTGCAGTGGGATCCAAGCCGAGGCCTTTGCTTCCAACGTCGTGCTTGTGGGGCAGAGCCTCTTTCTCCCCTACCTGCTGCTGGTATTCCAGACCGTGCTCAAGTCCTCCCAAAGCCTCGACATGCAGCGGTTCGAGCTCTATGTTTCGGCCTGCCAGCAGGATGTCGCCAGCATGCAGGAGGAATTGGAGGGGCGCTACAGCCGGGCGACCACGATGCTGGAGAACTCGCGGCGTGAACTGGCGAGCGGTCTGGCCCGTGTGCAGGGCGAGCTAACGAGCCTGCGACGCAATGCCGAGGTGATCGCCGTGGACAGCGGCGAGATCGAGGCTGCATCTGAGGATGATCTCGAGGCTGAGGATGAGGAGGACGACGATCTCGAGCTCGAGGATGCTTTCGACGCAGAGCTTGAGTTGGACGACGATTATGAGCAAGAACTCGCCTCGGACGAAGAGTACGAGGCGCCAGGGCGTTGACGTAACCGGGCCGTGCCCGTATAATCGCGGTACCTTTTTGGTCGATCTCTGGTGCCGGGCCGCGCATTCTCGCGCCCTGGCGGTGTGTGACATGCGATTCGGAGGCCGATTCAGTGGTGCGCCTGTTCGAGTGCCTTCTATGTCTCCTGGCCGCTCTGGCGCTCAGCGCCTGTACCGTGGTGCTGCCGCTGGCGGAGCAGGCGTTGACACCGGCCACTTTGGCGGTGCCCGAAACTGCGAACACGGTCGCTCCCACGGTTGCGGCTAACACGCCTGTGGCTACTGCGACGTTGCGAGCGACGCCTGGGCCGGCAGAGCCCGACCTGGAGGCGTTGGACCTTCCTAACGAGCAGCTACAGGCTTTAGGAGAGGCGCTTTTCGAGCGGGGGCTTGTAGATGAGGATTGGCTGGCCGGTATCGTTGGGGCCGGACCGATCACGCTGCTTGCGCCGAGCGACAGTGCCTTTGCTGCGGTGAATCAGCAGCGCATCGAGGGGCTGCTGCAGGATCGCGAGGCACTGGAGCGGTTTGTGGGTGCTCATGTGATCCAGGGTGTTCTCTCCCTCGAGGAACTCCTTGCCAAAGAGGCCGAGGCCGTCGCTGGGAACCGGGTGGCGGCCACTGCAGACAGTGGCGGGGTCAGCATCGAGGGTCTGCGCGTATTACAGCGCGATGTCGTCATGCCTTTCGGCGTACTGCACGTCATCGATGGGATCCTGCCCGCATCTGGGCTCGAGCCGGATGCGACCCTTGCCCCCACGCAAACGCAGACGCAACGCGCCACGAGCACTGCCACTGCCACGGCGCGGCCCACTCAGACAGAGACGCCGACCGCTACGGCGACCGCTACGGCGACCGCAGCCCCCGTGCCGACGGAGGCCCCGCGCGCGACCGCTACGTTTGTGGCAACTGCTACGGCAGCCCCGGCAGCTGACCTGATGAGCACGGTCGAGAGCGTCTCGGGGCTCGGACGCATGGCCGAATTGCTGAGGCTGGCCGAGTTGGATGTCCTCCTGCGTGAAGAGCGTGGCCTGACGCTACTGGCCCCCACCGATGACGCCTTTGCGGAGCTGTCTGATGCGGAGTTTGCGCGCTTGACCGATGATCCCGCCGAGCTCCTCGCCTGGCTGGAGCGCCACCTGATTCCCGCGACGGTTACCGCTGCTGAGCTCGGCCAGAAAGCGGCGGTGAATGCGCTGTCAGGAGAGCCGCTCACGATCCGTAACCGGCTCGGTCGTCTCATCGTGGATGGGGCCCGCGTGCTCGACCGGGACATCGCGGCGACCAACGGCATCATCCACACGGTCGATACGGTGGTGCTTCCCTGAGAGCACCGCTCTCTAGTCACTGCGGCTAGGCTGAGACTAGAGGTTGCCGGTTGCGAGGAGCGCCAACAAGACCAGATTCACCACCACGATGAGCCAGAAAGAGATCTGGTACGAGACCTTGCGGGTCTTGTGCCGGTAACGCCACTGCGCTATGAGTGCGCCAGGCCACCCTCCAGCCAATTCCAGCATATGGAGCACCTTTTCAGGGGTGCGCCAGGTGCCGTTTTCTGCCCGGGCCTTGTCAGAGCGATAGACGAGCAGCGTAACCGCGCTGAACACGACATACACAGCCAACACCCACATGGGCAGGACACCGGCGAGGCCAAGCCCGGCGACGCCGATCAGGAAGAGGAGTGCCACCGCCGGAGGCCAATCATCGGCCGATAGGACAATCCCGTGGAAAGTGACGTCGATGGCGCACGCCCGGCCCTTCTCGTCCCTGGATGCGCTATAAGTGACCTTGAGGTTCTCTCGCGGTCGCGCCTGTCCGTTGTTGACATCGCTGATGTGAAAGAACAGCTCTTTACCGCCCGCATCGGGACGGATAAACCCGAACCCCCTGTCGTCATTCCAGTTCACTATCGTGCCCTGCTGCTGTCCAGCCACAATCACCGCCTTTTGGTCGTCAATTCAACGCGCATAGTGCCCGCTGGCCCCTGACGGCCAACTCGCTTGCGTTCGTCTGGCTGCGCTAGTATACCACAGTCAAGTCGCTGTCCGGCGTCCATCTGTTTTCAGGCGGTCGCTGGGAGTTCTAGAGAGCGCCGGTCAGGGATGCCCCGGGAAGCGGCCGCCGCACGCCAGAGGGGGTCACGAGATGCCCACGAATCTGCCTCCAGAGTACTTTGAGGCTGACAGGCGCTATCGCGAGGCCCAGACCAATGAGGAAAAGATCGCTGCCCTCGACTATCTGATCTCCACTGTGCCCAAGCACAAAGGCACGGACAGGCTAAGGGCCGATCTGCGGCGCAAACTGGCCGAGCTGCGGCGCGCCCCCCGCTCGCGCCATGGCGGCAGCAGACGGGTCTCTCCCTTTAGCATCTCCAGGGAGGGCGCCGGCCAGGTGGTGATGGCCGGGCCGCCAAATACAGGCAAGTCGTCGCTGCTGGGTGCGCTCACAAGTGCCGAGGCGGAGATCTCTGAGGCACTGTTCACCACTTACGACCCGCTGCCTGGCATGATGTCCATTGAAGATATTCAAGTCCAGCTTGTCGATACGCCCTCGCTGTATGCGGGCTATGTCGATCCTGGTTTCATCGATCTTGTCAGGCGGTGTGACCTGGCCTTGCTCGTCGTCGATCTGCCCGGTGAGCCGGAGCGCCAATGTGAGGAGATACTGGCGCTCATGACCGGGCATGGCGTAGAGCTGGTGCCGGCAGCGGAGGAAGGCGAGACACTTTTTCCGGGTCAGGTCCCGGCGCTGGTCGTCGCCAACAAGTGCGATGACGCCTCGCTGGACGATCTCTGCGAGATTCTCTGTGAGTTGATTGGCGCAGTGCTGCCCGTCGTTCCCGTGTCGTCTGTCACAGGGAGGCACCTGGACCGGCTGCTTCACGCAGTTTTTCAGAGCCTGCATATCATTCGCGTCTACTCCAAGGCGCCCAACCGGGATCCCGACATGTCCGTGCCCTTTGTGCTGCCTGTTGGAGGTACTGTGGAGGATATGGCGGCCAAGGTTCATCACGACTTTGTGGAGCATCTCAAGGCTGCGCGGGTATGGGGCCAGGGCGTTTTTGATGGTCAGATGGTCAGCCGGGATCACGTGCTGCACGATGGCGATATCGTCGAGTTGCACATCTAGAATCCTCTGCGTCGCAGCCGGTTGACAGCACTGCGGCCGCGCCCTACCATTCGCCAGTGCTGCAGCCCATCTCCGGGGCGGCCTTGCAGCGCCAGCGGTTAATTCTGGAGGATGCGAATGCCCAACCCTGACCACACAGAACACATCATGGATCGCGTGAGGACCCACTCGAGGCCGAGCGATCTCAGGATCACGGACATGCGCATGGCCGTGGTCGCCTCAAACTATGACTACCCCATCATCCGGATCGACACCAACCAGGGCGTGTACGGGATCGGCGAGGTGCGCGACGCCGGGCACAAAGAGGCCGCGCTGGGGCTCAAGAGCCTGTTGCTGGGACAGAACCCCTGCAATGTCGACATGCTCTTTAGGACCATCCGGCACTATGGCGGGCCCGGTCGCGAGGGCGGCGGCGTATCTGGCATCGAACTGGCGCTGTGGGACCTGGTCGGTAAAGTGTATGACGTGCCCTGCTGGCAGTTCCTGGGCGGCAAGTACCGTGATAAGGTGCGGATATATGCCGACACGCCAATGCCACACGATCCGACGCCGGAGGCCTACGCCGAGCGCGTGCTGCAGCGTAAGGCCATGGGACTGACGTTCATCAAGTTCGATATCGGCCACAACGTGCTGGTGGACATTCCGGATGCGCTGATGGGCTTGCCCACACGCTTTGAGTATCCCAACCGCCGCGTGGGACAGGCGCCGGGCGCCGGCGCGGGCTCCAAGCTGACGGACAAGGGTCTGGCGCGGATGGTAGAGATCGTCGCCGCGGTACGCGAGGCCGTTGGGTGGGACGTCTCTCTGTGCATCGACCACTTTGGCCATGGCTATCTCACGGCCAAAGAGGTGATCCGGCTCGCCAACGCGGTCGAGCCCTATGGCCTGGCCTGGATCGAGGACCCGATGCCCTGGTGGGATATCGAGGGCCACCGCATGGTGACCAGAGCCATCAACGTGCCGACCGCCGCCGGCGAGGAACTCTACCTGCTGGGCGGTTTTCGCCAGATGATCGAGACCCGGGCCGTAGATATTCTGCATCCCGATCTGCTGACCTCGGGCGGGATGCTCGAGACCAAGCGCATCGCAGACTATGGTGAGGAGTACGGCTTGCCTACGGCGCTGCACTTTGCCGGGTCGCCTATTGCCTTTATGGCGAACCTACACTGTGCCGCCGCGGTACCGAGCTTTGTCGCGTTGGAGAACCATGCCCTGGATCTCCCCTTCTGGCAGGACCTCGTGACCGGCCTGGACGATCCTCTGATCGTGGAGGGGTATGCGGCGGTGCCCGACCGGCCGGGCCTGGGCATCGATCTGGACTATCAGGGCATCGAGGCCAATCTGCGCTATCCCGGTCTCTTTGAGCCAACTCCGGACTGGGATACGCCCAAGCATGGCTTTTATCGGCCACCCGGTCCCGTGATCGGGGACTGAGTCGTGCAGGACGAAACTGTTCCACCGGGAGCGTCATGATCATCAAGAATCGTGAGGAAGTGGTATCGCATGGATTCCGCGAGGGGAGGGCGCTGGCCCTGGATATCCTAGAGGGTGGGCTGGCCGCCTCGGATCCCTATGCCAACACGCGAAAACTCATTCGTATCGAGGGACACCGGCTGCTGGTTCGCGGGCAGCCCGAGATGGATGTGTCCGGCTATGGCGACGAGGTCATTGATCTGAACGAGATCGAGCACATCTTTGTCATCGGAGCCGGCAAGGCGGTCCAGTTTCAGGCCAAGGCGCTGGAGGATATCCTGGGCGACCGGTTGACGGCGGGCGCCATCACGGTCAAGCACGGTGAGAAGCACGTACTGGAGCGGATCGAGGTCACCGAGGGGGCCCATCCCGTGCCGAATGAGGGTTCGGTGCTGGGCGCGGCCAGAATGGTCGACATCGCGAAACGTGCCACCGAGCGAGATCTGGTGTTTACTGTGTTTTCCGACGGCGTTTCCTCGCTCTCGCCGCTGCCAGCCCCCGGCATCACGCTGGAGGATCTGCACACGCTGTACCGCCTCGCGATCAAGTACGGCAGTCAGGGGATCATCATCCGGCCGATGAGCTACTTTTCGCAGGTCAGCCGGGGGCGCATCATGCGGCACATCCACCCGGCGCGGAGCATCAACCTGATCATGGAGGTGGGGCTGTTCGAGCGCTGGTACGGCAAGATCCCTGCCAGTTCGTCCTTTGTGCCCTCCTGGCCGTCAGGCGTGGCGCACATGAAAGAGGATGTGCCTGTGTTCCAGGCGCAACCCTGGTATGCGGAGCTGCCTCAGGCGATGCGCGCCGTCTTTGACCGGCTGGACCCGGCCTACGACGCGCCGCCCCTGGAGGAGTTCTCCAGGATGCGCATGAGCTTTTGGCAGCCTATCGATCTGTACCAGATGATCGCGGGCGCCCGTGCGCGTGCTGAGGAACTGGGCGTACAGGGCGCCGTGATGTGCTCGCATCTGACCGCCGTCTCCAGCGAGGCGGCCAACGTGCTGGCTCAGGTGGCGCACGAGTGCGAGGCGTATGGCCGGCCATTTCTGCCGCCCGTGGCGCTGATCACCGGCGGTCACCTGGAGGTGCCTGTGGGCGAGGCCACCGGTGTGGGTGGCCGCAACCAGGAGTTTGCCCTGGCCTGGGGGGCGATGCTGGGGGGCGGGCGCATCGCCAGCAAGCGCGTTGCCGTCGCTGCTGTGGACTCGGACGGCACCGATGGGCCGGGGAGCCAGCTCGTGGGCGGGGAGCCGATCTGCATGGCGGGAGGCGTCGTCGATGGCTTTACGGTCGAGGAGGCCCGCGCCGCGGGCATCGATCTCACAGCGGAACTGGCCAACCACAACGCGACGGTCCCGCTGATGCAGCTCAAGAGCGCCATCTACACCGGCAACACGGGCACCTGCCTGGGCGACCTGCGCGTGGCCGTCGTCATCTAGTAAGTCTACGAATACCGATCAAGGAGTGTGACAGTCATGGGAGATCGCATCACTAAAGTAAGCGCGCGCGAGATACTGGCTAACCGCGGCCTGGTGTCGCTGCAAGTCAGGGTCGAGACAGAGAACGGTGCCGTGGGCGTGTCTACGCCCGAGTCAGGGGTCTCCACGGGCACCTACGAGGCCAAGTTCGTCCTGGATGGCGGGGAGCGCTACAATGGTTTGGGTGCACGCAGAGCAGCAGAGAACGTCAACAAAGAGATTGGCCCGGCGATTATTGGCATGGACGTCACCGATCAAGCCGGCATCGATATGGCCATGATCGACTTGGATGGCAGGCCTGACAAGGCGCGTCTGGGAGCCAACGCCATCGTCGGTGTGTCGCTGGCGGTCATCGTGGCGGCAGCCAGATCCTCGCGGTTGCCCCTGTACAAGTACATCGGCGGTCCGGACGCGCGCACGATGCCGGTTCCCATCATCGGCATCGGCACGGGCGGGCGCTACCGCGACCCCGGCACCTCGCGCTGGCTCAAGCCCAGCTATGAGTTCACCCCCTGGGGGGCGGGCAGTTACGCCGAGGCGATCTACTGGGGCTGGCAGGCGACCGAGGAGACGGTCAAGATCCTGCGCCAGCGATACCCCGGCCGGTTCAATCCGGCCTACCGGGGCGTCGCTTTGGCTGGCGTGATCGACCATGACCGCGAGTTGCTGGAGATCATGACCGAGGCTATCGTACGCTCCGGGCATGAGGGCAAGATGGGCCTCTACTTCGACTGCGCCGCGGACTGCTACTATGAGCGTGACATCGACCGCTACGTGGGGCTGTTCTCTCCCGGGGAAAAGACGCGTGATGAGGTGATCGCGCTGCTCAAGGATTTGGTTGAGCACTATCCGATCACCTCCCTCGAGGATCCGCTACACGAGCGCGATTTCGAGGGCCACGCCATGGCCGTCAAGGAGCTGGGCATCGAGATCGTGGGCGACGACTTGTTCACCACCAATCCGCAGCGTCTGCAGGAGGCGATCGCCATCGGGGCTGCGAACTCGATGGTGCTCAAGATCACACAGATCGGCACCGTGACGGAGGCCCTGGAGGCCTGCCGGCTGGCGCACCTTAACGGCTACAACGTGCATCCTTGCGGCAGCCGCGGCGACAATGCGACCATCGGCGACTTTTCAGTAGGTCTGAACGCGGGCCAGGTGCGTGGCGGGGATCGCAACCACCTGATCGCAATCGAAGATGAGTTAGGTGAGACAGCCCAGTGGATGGGCAGAGCGGCTTACAAGGGCTGGCGTAACAACCAGGGGTAACCAGTGGAGACCGAGGGAGGTGAAGGGATGGCACTCGCAGCCAATGGCCTGGTGAGGATACTAAAGCAAGAAGGGGTGGAGTGGGTGACCACTTTTCCCACCTGTTGCGTGAACAATGCCCTCGGGCAGGAGGGCGTTCCCATCATCATGATGCGTGACGAACGCTATGCCGTGGGTGTAGCCGATGCCTATTCGCGTGCCACGGGCGGGAAAAAGATCGGCGTGTGTACCGTCATGGGTGGCATCAATGCTGCCGGCTTGCAGATGGCCTATGGCGCCCTGGCGCAGGCCTATGAGGACTCGTCACCGGTGCTGTGCATCACCGACGGCGTCCCGCCCGGAGCGGGCGGCCGCGGACGGTACGACATGGTCGAGGCGCTGGGCAGCGTCTGCAAGTGGGTGGGGGTGATCGACCGGCCCGAGCGCGTGCCGGAGATCATGCGGCGCGCCTTTACCGCGCTGCGCACCGGGAGGCGCGCGCCGGTGCTCATCACCATCCCCAGGGGCATGGGCGAGTACGACGAGGAGGCCTACCCGTATACGCCGGTCAGGGGCTGGCGCTCAGCGCCTGATCCGTCGGACGTGTCTGCCGCCGTGGATGCCCTGCTGGAGGCCAAACACCCGCTGCTCTATGCGGGCGAGGGCGTGTTCTACGCCGACGGCATGGACGCACTCAAGAATCTCGCCGAGTACGCGCAGTTGCCGGTACTAACCACGCTCAAGGGGTTGAGTGTCTTTCCAGGCGACCATCCGCTCTCGGTCGGGGTGCGCGGGGACCTCGCGGCACACTTTTTGCGAGGGTGCGATACCCTGCTGGCGGTGGGTACAAGCCTGTACATGGGGCACTTTAGGCAGGCGATCCCCGACCCGGGGCACAAAGTGATCATCCACTGTACCGATGATCCGGGCGATGTGAACCGCATGTATCCCACCGCTCACGCGGTGATCGGCGACGCCCGGCTCACACTGGAGGCGCTGCAGGCCGAATTGGCCCGGCGCACCGGCCCCGCGGCCAAACCCGGACTGCTGGCGGCGATCGCCGAACAGAAAGCGGCCATGATGGCCCAGTATCGGCCGGCCATGGCCTCGGACGAAATTCCGATCAACCCCTACCGTGTGTATGCCGACATGTTCGCAGTGTTGGACCCGGAGAACTGTTTTGTCACGCACGACTCGGGTGGCACCCGCGACCAGCTCAGTACGGTCATCGAGACCCGTATCCCGCGCGCTTTCATGGGCTGGGGCAACGTGTCCACCCTGGGCTTTGGCCTGGCGGCGGCCATGGGCGCCAAACTGGCCTTTCCCGAGCGCCAGGTGATCAACGTCACCGGCGACGCCGGGGTCGGTTATATGCTGGGCAACATGGAGGCGCTGGTCAGGCAGGGCATCGGCGTGACCACCGTGCACATCAACAACGGCGGGTTCGGCGGCTACGGCCCTGGCTTTTGGGGTGCGGGCCACGATCCGTACACCTGTGAGGTGTGCGATCACAGCACGGCCGATATCTCGCGGGCGGTCGAGGCGTTGGGTTACTATGCCGAGGACATCACCGAGCCGGAGCAGATCATCCCGGCGTTCAAGCGTGCGCTTGAGCAGAACGCCCAGAACCGACCGGCCTATCTCGAGTTCATCTGCAGCCAGTATCCGGTTTTTGGAGGTTGGGTCACCGGCTGAGCACGGGGGACACCAGTATGGCCGTACCTGCAGGTACGGCCATACACCACTCGACCAAAGGGGAATCGGCACCATGAACGTGATTGACACCTGGCGGCAGGGCGAGGTCATCGCCAACGGGCTAAGGATTCACTATTATCGTTTGGGCGGCGAGGGCCAGCCTGTGGTGCTGGCGCACGGCATCACCGATTCGGGCGAATGCTGGCCGCGGGTGGCCGCTGCCCTGGCGCCCGAGTTCGATCTGATCACCTATGACGCTCGCGGGCATGGCCGTTCTGAGACGCCTCGCGCCGACTTTACCGGCGTCGATCAGGCGGCCGACCTGGCCGGGCTGATCGGGGCTCTCGGCCTGGACAAGCCGGTGGCGATCGGGCACTCGATGGGCGCCAGCACGGTCTCGCTGGCTGCCTCGATCTACCGGGACCTGCTCGGCGCGGCAGTCCTGGAGGACCCACCCTGGCGCGATCCGGCGCCTGGACAGGCGGTCAGGGGTGTGTCGAGCTACCGGCAGCGCCTGGAGGAATACCAGTCCAAGAGCCTGGAAGAGATCATCGACTTTGGGCGCACCTATCGCGTGGGCTGGGCCGAGGACGAGTTCGAGCCCTGGGCACGCGCCAAGCTCCTGTGCCGGGGCGAGGCCCTGGAGCGTATGACCATCGGCGGGCCGCCCTGGCGGGATGTCGCTGCCGGCATTATCTGTCCGGTGCTGTTGCTCACCGGGGATCCCGAGGTGCAGGCGGCGGCTGGTCTCGGCGCGATCGTGACGGCGGCGGTGGCGGCCGAGGCGGCCACGCTGCTGCCCCATGGACAGGTGGTGCATATACCCGACGCGGGCCATAACATCCGGCGCGAGAACTATGACGACTATATCGGGGCGGTGCGGTGTTTCTTGCGTGCACTCTAGCGCGGTGTGTGATCTCCAGACCAGACCGACAGAATCTTCACAGTCTGTCCACATTTAGGCGTCATACTACAGCTGCGTTACTGATGTGGTAGCGTAGATATTCGCAGGAGGAATGACGATGAAGAGGATAGTCACTTTTGGATTGGCGTTCATGCTTGTCTTGACGATGGGGCTCGGTTTGGTCGGCGCTGTATCGGCGCAGGGACCGAACGGTGTCGTGACGCCCGAGGAAAATGGTAGTCTGCCGGCACGTGCCTGGGGCCATGTGCGCGCCGGTTTGGGTGTGGTCTCTGATGTAATCGAGGATCTTCTCGGCCTGACACGCGATGAGATCCATGCGCTCCGACTCGAGGGAAAGACCCTGTCCGAGATCGCAAATGAGCAGGGCGTAACGGATCAGGAACTGATCGATGCCATCGTGACCGCCAAGGCCGAGGTTATCGACCAGGCTGTGGCCGACGGCGGACTCACCCAGGAGCAGGCCGATTGGTTGATCGAACGGGCCGAGGCGCTGGCGCCCTTCCAGCTCACCAATCCGTTCACTGGTGAGCGTGCCGAGGGTTGGTTCGGCGGTCGCATGGGCCGCATGCCCCGCGGCGGGATGCGCGGCGGGTTCTCCGGTGAGGATGTGCTGGGTGGCAGAGGCTTTGGGGGCGCGTGCCCTTACGTGACACCCGAGGCGGAGACGGGAACGTCGTCCTGATCTGCACAGCGACGTTTTCGGGGCAAACTCTCAATAGCAGAGAGCCGGCTTTAGCCGGCTCTCTTTGCGTTATCGAGACTTGATGCAGCGGCTCTCTACCGCAGCTCCTCTGGGATGCCCGCCTCACAAGGCGTGCCCGTCTGGCAGAGGCCGCAGGCATAGCCTTCAAAGCCGTACTGCTCGCGCACCACGGACCTGGTGCTGTCCAGATGCGCTCGGCACAGGCGCTTGTCGTGGCCCTGCTCCGTGATGGCACCTACCGGACAGCGCTGCATGCACAGCCCGCAGGTGCCCCGGGCATAGAACAGGCAGTAGGCGTGATGGCCCGTGTAGGGGCGCTCTGCCGGCGGCACAGGCATCTGCGCGACCACTGAGCCCAAACGCATCGCTTTGCCTACAGGGGTGATCAGCCCGTCGCACAGGCCAAAGGTGCCCAGGCCGCAGGCGTGCGCGATGTGGCGCTCGGACCAGACCGAGGCAAACACATAGCGCTCAGAGTCGATACTGCGAAAGGTGGGGAGGAGCGTAGGCGATACCGCAGGGTACCTTGCGGCGCGCAGTGTCTCGACGAGCTGTGCCTTGAGCGTGTTGTTGAACGCCTCACCGAACATCCGCGAGCGGGCCCAGCGCTCGGGCGGGTATACCGTCGCCCTACGGCTGTCTGCCCGGGTGGCTTCGGTCTGGGGCAGCACCCAGGAGATGACCGCCAGTTCGGCGGACTCAAGGCCCATCTGGGGGTAGGCGAAGTTCATGGCCTCGATGGGTGTCCAGTGCGCCGGGCCGACATGATCCTTGTAGGCCGCAAACAGCGGATCATCGCCCCGGCAAAAGCCCACAAGGGGAGCCGCCCAGGCGGGTTCGTCGAACGGGCCCTGCATGGCGTTCCCCGGGCCTGAGCACAGTGTCCGTACAGTCTCGTTCACCCAGGATCGCAGCTCGGTCAGCGTTGAGGTCATGACAAGCCTTTCCAGACACAGCGTTGTGTCCGGCGATGCGCCCATCGCCGGACACCGGTATCAGCTACGGGGCAGCAGTCGTTATCGATCAGCCGACCTTGCTGAACAGATCAAAGTAGAGATCGCGGATCATCTTGGGGCCTTCCCAGGAGTCCATCTCTGCCAACTCGGCGCCCTTGGCCCCCAATACCTCGGGCAGCACGTCGCCGTCGTATCCGTCGGCCTTGACGATCTTGAGCCACTTGACCAGGTCGATAAAGCCTTCGCCGGGCAGGCAGCGATCCGAGTCCTGCATCGTGTCGCGATGGATCCCCTCGGGCAGGTCGAACACGTGCAGTGTCAGGGGCAAGCCCTTGACCTTGTGGAGGGTCTCATAGTCGCCGTCGGTGCCCGCCCACCAGTGGATCACATCCAAAATCAGGCCCACGTTGGGGCGATCGACACGGCCGATCAGTTCCAGCGCCGGATCCAGTCCGATGATCCAGGGATACATCAGCTGGCGGGGACGCGGACGACCCACCTGGGGGCCAAGGAACTCAAAGACCATGTCCATGTCGTAGCGGGCCAGCATGTCCGCATACGCACGGAATTTGCCGACGAGCCACTCCCATTCGCTCTCTCCCACCATCTTGGGCCAGCGGTTGGGCGCCATAAAGCCCGCCTTGGTGGCCACGCCGGCCACGGCAGCGATGCGCTCTTCGGCTTTGGCGAGCGCGGCCTTCCAGGCGTCTCCTTCCAAAGCGTAAGACAGGCCCGGATTCACGCTCGAGATGGCCATATTGTGCCGGGCGAGCAGCGCCTTGAGCTCATCCATGGCGTTGCGCGCCAGATACCCATCGATGATGTCGGCGCCCAGGCCGATCGATCCAAAACCGAGCGCGCCGCCGATGGCGACACGCGCCTCAAAATCCAATCTGCTCGGAAAGTTTCCCACAGACAGTCGCATGACAGACCTCCTGACGAATTGTGCGGGCCTGATACCAGACCACTTTACAGTCTAGCAGCATGGCTGATCACCCGCAATGGCGCGTGCAATCAGCTGAACGGTATTATGACGTCGCTACGGGCATGCTATCCCTTGAGGAATAGGCTCTCCAGGAACAGATAGCGCTCGCGATGCTCCTCAGGTACGGCCAGGCTCTCGACATCGAGGATCATGACCCTGGGCTGATCGCTGCGGTTGATCGCCGGCCACTCGGGCAGGCCTGCCGCATTGGGATCGCCGGCTGTGACAAAGTTGGCGAAATATCGCTGCATCAGCTCAGAGAGCGCATAGTCCTCTTCGGTCCAGGCGTAGACCTCGTTGGTGGCCAGGTTGCCCAGCGCGTACTCGATTTCGGCCGAGTGCACGGCCCCCGTAGCGGGCGGCATGCGCATCGCCTCCGCGTCCTCACCGCGCACGACGCCACCGGCCAGCGCGGCCACGGCGTCGCTGAACTCTGGGGTCATGGGGGGACGCGGGCGCGAGTAGAGGTAGCGGAACACCGGGCTATCGCCTGTCGTGGCGTGAGCATCCGACCACTTCCAGGTGCTAAAGGCGATAAAGCTGTCGCTTGCCAGCGCCGTGGCCGAGCGCTTGAGTTCGTCTGGCGAGCCTGCGGGATACAGCCTCAGGATCTCGTCGGCGGCCGGGCCAAAGCGCTCGCGCACGACCTTGGTATAGGCCTCCTCGGAGATGTCGGGACAGCCCATCAGTGCAGCGTAGCCCACCTCTTCCGAGTTCCAGCCTACGAGCAGAGGGACCCGAGCCTGCTCACCGGCCTCCAGCGTGTCCGCCAGTGGCTTGTCCAGAAAGTATCCGTCGATATTGCCTGCGGCGGCGCCGGGCGAGAGCTTGTTGGCGGCCTCGAGCAGCTCCATGGCGGGCATGGCGCGCAGTTTGGCGAGGGTATCGCATCCCGCTGCGGCGGCCAGTTTGGCCCCCTGCTCCTCGGCGTCTGCCAGCGGGGCAGGCGCGAGGGTGGGCGGGATGGCCGCCCCGCTCTCGCCGATGGCCCCCGCGATCAGGCCGCGGGAGAGCGGCGAGCACATCAGCACACTGACTGAGATGGAGCCCGCGGATTCGCCGGCGATGGTGATGCGCTCCGGATCGCCGCCAAAGGCCGCGATGTTTTCGCGTACCCAGCGGAGTGCAGCGACCTGGTCCAGATAGCCATAGTTGCCCGAGGCGTGGTGCGGTGATTCGGCTGTCAGTTCGGGATGCGCAAAGAATCCAAAGACATGCAGGCGATAGTTGACGGTCACGGTGACGAGCCCGCGCCTTGCCAGGGCCTCGCCGTCGTAGCGCGGCTCTGAGCTGTCGCCGGCGATGTTGCCGCCGCCATAGAAATAGACCAATACGGGGCGTCGGTCGTCGGGTTTATCTGCGGTTGTCCAGATATTCAGATAGAGGCAATCCTCGCTCACGTCCGGCGACCGAAAGTTCATGTCGCCAAAGGGACGCAATTGCATCGGACGGGACGCAAAGGCATCGGCCTTGCGCACGCCTTCCCAGGGGGCCAGCGGCTGGGGTGGCTTCCAGCGCAGATCGCCCACCGGGGGTGCGGCAAAGGGCACGCCGCGGAACATGCGCAGGTCGTCCTCGCCCTCGATTCCCTCGAGCGCGCCGTAGACTGTTCGAACGGTTGATGAGATAGCCACCTTCAAGCTCCTTTCGTCCATCGCCCGCGACGTGGCGGGCACGCGGCAAATGATCGCGACAACCGCGATTCTAGGGCGTCAAGGGGCCGGCGGCAAGTGATCTCCTCAAGTCCGTCAGCCGTGTGGTAGACACGATGCGGGGGCAAAGGGCGCGACGTGGGGCGGCAGACACGCCTCAGCCACTGCTAGGCGAGGCGCAAAACCCCGGTATGGGCTCCGAACTCAGTGCCTGGACCGCGCGTACGCTAACTCTGGCCGCGATATTGCTCGATGGCCTGGCGCAATGCGGTGGGGGCCAGGACGGAGCACTCGAGCTTGCCCTCCGGCAATCCACCCAGGGCCTGTTCTGCCTGCTCGGCCGTGATCGCGGCGGCCTCATCCAGCGTCAATCCGGTGGCCAGCTCAGAGGTGATGGAGCTGGAGGCGATCGCAGCTACGCAGCCAAAGGTCAGGTAGCGCACCTCGGCAATCCGGCCATCAACTACGCGGATGTACCATTCCACCTGGTCGCCATGGATGTCGCTCTTGACGCTGGCGAACCCATCCGGGTGCTCCATCCTTCCGATGTTGCGCGGGCTGGTAAAGTGGTCCATAACGATGTCGGTATACATAACTCCCCCGGGAGGTGTAGATCGTGTGCAAGACACCCAGAATGGTGTACGCCACCCAGATGATACGCGTGGCCCGGGGGCGCGCCAACTCGGCGGTCAAGATGAGCGAGACACCATCTTCCATGGGGCAGGCCGCGCTTGAGGGTGCGTACGATCGGACAGATAACTGCGGTCGCCAGCAAGCAGCATGCAGATGGTGCAGGTTACTCATAGTCGATCCATTGCACGCGCTCACGGCAGGGCGTCCTCAGCAATCAGGTATCGCTCTGCCGCGAACCCTTGACGTCGCGGGGCGTCTATAGTACGAATTGGGCGTATAATCTCTGTGAGATTCCGTCACTATCTGGAGATGTAAAGGAGCTTGAAGAATGCCAACCGTGAGACTAGGGTTCGTTCCAGCCAAACGCGATAGTCGCGCCTACACCGACGAGTGGGCCATGGGTATGAAGCAGCGCACGATTGCGGCCCTCGCCAATGTGCCCGGGCTGAAGATCGTCACACCTGATGAGCAACTCACCCAGGCCGGCGTGGTGCGCAACGACGACGACGCGCGCAAGGTGATCAAGCTGTTCAAGGAAAAGCAAGTAGACGGAATCCTCATCGGTGGGATGGACTTTTCCGATGAGATCTCCGCCATTCTGGTAGCAGAGGCATTTCCCGGCGTTCCCGTACTGGTGTTTGCCACCGAGGAATCGCCCGATCTTTACCTGCCGACGATGGATGCCCAGACCAGCGACGCGTTCTGCGGCGTCCTGTCTATCGCCTCGGGGCTGTATCGCCGCAACATCCCCTATACTTTCTATGGCTACTGTAACCCTGAGGATGCGGCCTTTGTAGCGGCGGTGGCGCGCTTTGTGCGCACCTGCGCCGTGGTACGCGCATTCAAGGGCGCATACATCGGACAGATCGGGCCGCGTCCCGGCGCTTTTGAGACTTGCTCCATCGATGAGAAGATCCTCCTGTCCAGCCATGGCATCCGCGTGATTCCGATGGACACGGTCATGCTGCAGAACGCGGCACAGGCGCTGGCTGATGACGATCCAGAGGTCGTGTCGGTGGTGTCCGGCATCGAGGCCGAGGCAAACACGTCGGAGATACCCGCTGAGCGGCTTCTGCAGATCGCCAAGGCCGAAGTGATCGTCAAGCGCTGGGCCGATGAAAAGAAGCTTCTCGGAGTGGGCGCCGGCTTTGCCATGCCGCCCTATGTGCAGGGCCGCCTGACCGATCAGGGCATCATGGTGGGGTTTGAGGTGGACATCATGGGCTGCCTGGCCATGTTGATGCAGTATGAGGCTGCACTGCAAGAGGAGGCGCCCTTCCTGACCGACTGGAACCTGAAGCATCCTGGTCATGACGATGTCTTTTTGGCGTGGCACGTCGGCAACGCACCGCCTTCGATGGCGTCCAGCGAAATCCGTCTCGACCAGCGGGGCATGCCGCACTTTAAACTGCAGGCAGGGCCGGTCACCTTCGCGCGGTTGGAGCAGTACGACGGCGCGTACAAGATGCTGCTGGCCAAGGGCATGGCGCTGGAAGAGGGCGCAGCCGAAGAGGCGCGCTTTACGTGGACCTGGGTCGAGGTGGAGGATCTGCCCAAGCTCTACAAGACCATCGGCAGCAACGGGTTCGTACATCATGCCAGCATGATCTACGGAGACCAGACTGAGGCGCTGAAGGAAGCCTGCTACTTTTTGGATATCGAGGTCGTCGAGGTCTAGCCTGTTCGCTGAGACAGGTCAAAGAAGCGCTACTGTAAAGATGCCCACGTTGAGGGCGACCTCAACGTGGGCATAGGCATTGTGAAGCAATGGCCCGCGTTGGGCGGGCGCCCTGGTAAACGTGTGCCCGTCGATCGCCTCTTTGACTAGCCCCGCCAACGAGGCGGCCTGGTGGGTCTACCGGCTGCAAGCTCTGAAGGACGCTCGTGCCGTACCGGCGAGGAACATGCTGGAGGGTGGGTTCACAGAGTCGTGACCCCTGCACGCGAGTTGGTCTGTCTCGGGGCGAAAGCAGACTGCTCACACTATGCGATAGGACCATCTGGCCTCAAGTCAACCGATCGTTTCTCTTGAGGGAGCGGCGCTGTTCCGGGTGCACTCTGGCCCGCCTCCGTTCCCCTGACGGGCACCAGGGCGATCCCGGTAAGGCTCCTGGTGAGGCATTTCTGCACCTCACGCGGCACCGAAGCGCGATCTCCAGTGCCGAGGATACCGAAAAAGTGTCAGCGGTTGGCGAGCTGTCTCAGCATCCAGAGCGGATGACGCATAGCAGACCCGTCCCGTCGCTCCAACCAAACGACGCACTGCCCGACAGGGCAGCAAAAAGTGCTGGCCCAGTGGAGAGTAGAGGGAGGCGTTAGGCTGCTTGTGGATGGCTTTGTCGACATCGCGGACGCAAGCCTATGTGCTGGGATTGCGGCTGCTAACAGGGCCACGCCCTGACACCTGGTCGCGCTGGGCCCCGCCTCGCGGTCATGGCAGCCTGGCAGGCTCTCTGGCCGTGCAGGCCCGAAAGTACTATACTGAATCAAGGGGTTTCAGGGCATCAGGATCGCTTCCGAACCCGTCCCGCGCCACATTGGTCGATACATTGTAGGGCGGATCATGGACTTGCAGAGCTACACACCGCGAGCAGAGGCGTATCTGAGCTCGGCTGATCTGAGAGCTGTGCCTGGCTGGCGACCCGGTGACCCTTTCGCCCTGGAGCCGCTGGCGCAGGGCGAGTACAACATGAACTATCTGCTGCGCCAGGGCCCCAGGACCTGGGTGCTGCGTGTGAACACCGCCAGCCAGATCGCCCGCGATGATCAGATCCTCTATGAATATCGCGCCCTCAAGCTGCTCGAACCCAGCGGCGTCACACCACGGGCCTACTATGTCGATCCGCGCTACGATTGCCCTGCGCATGGATCGCTGATCATGGAGTATCTCCCGGGCGAGTCGCTCGATTACCGGAGAGACACGGCGGATGCCGCCCGGCTCTTTGCCTGCGTGCATTCCCTGCCCGTGGCACCCGAGGATAATCACCTGATCCGCGAGGAGCGCCCGCTCAGCATGACCTATGACGAGTGTGTGCGCCTCCTGTCGGTGTATTTGGACTCGGAGCTTGCCGACGGTGCTATTCGCGACTATATGCGGGAAGTCCTCGGCTGGGCGGAAATGGCGCGCCACCGCGAAGTCTACTTTGTCTCCGATCCCTGGCGCTGCATCATCAATACCGAGGTAAACTCGGGGAACTTTATCGCCAATCGCCAGCGAGGCACGTTGCACCTGGTGGACTGGGAAAAGCCCCTGTGGGGCGATCCGTCGCAGGACCTGTCCCATTTTGGCGTGCCGACGACCACGCTGTGGAAGACCGACTATCGCATGGGCACCGGGGACCGCGCGGCCTTCCTTGCCGCCTACCGCGAAGCGCTGTCCGACCGGCACCTCAAAGACACCATCGACGACCGCGTCCGGCTGCGAGACCCGTTCAACTGCCTGCGGGGCATCTCCTGGTCTGCCATGGCCTGGGTAACCTACCAGACCGGCGAACAGGCGTTGCGCAACGCCGACACCTTTCGCAAGGTATGTACCTATCTCGACCTCCCGTTCCTGCGTAGCCTGTTCGACCCCTACATGGAGAGCGGGCAATGAAACACGTCACGCGGCTGTGGATGCCGCTGTCGCCTGGTTCACACTACTGGAAGGAGGCTATGTGACCATTCTGGGCATCAGTGCCAGCGGCCGTACTGATGGAGTGACCGCCCACGCCGTCCGGCGCGTGCTAGAGTCGTCTGGTGAGCCGTTCGAGTACCTCTCGCTGGCCGGTCTTCAGATCAGCGGCTGCTAGGGATGCACGGCTTGCGCCAGTGACAACCGCTGCAGGACTGCTGACGACTGGCCGGCGATCGGCGAGAAGATGCTGGCCGCTGACGCTCTGGTGTTCGGTGCCCCGGACTATTACGGGATGATCAACGCCCTGGGGCATGCCTGCCTGGAGCGCACGTTTGCCTTCCGGCACCGCGAGGTGTTCAGCCTGGCGGGCAAACTCGGCGTGGCGGTGGCGGCGTCGTATGCGCACGACTCGCCCGTCCTCGCGTACATCGAACGCATGTTTCGATCCAATATGATGTCCGTGGTGGGGTCGGTGCGTGTGGACGGCTACTCCCAGTGCTACACCTGTGGCTTTGGGCACGATTGCTCGGTGGGGAACGTTGTGCGGTGCCACGGATTCCTAGAATCCATCGAGCCGGAGCACTTGCCGCCCACTTTTGAACAGCAGCCTGAGGCCACGGCGCGGGCCTATCAGGTGGGGCGAACGCTGGGCTCGATCCTGGGAGCAAGGCGGCGACATGAGTGAGCCGCTGGTGTCGGTGATCATCCCCGTGATGAATGAGGCAGCTGCAGTTCAGCGTTGCATCGTGGCGGCCAGGGATGGCTATGACACGGACGAGGTTGAGATCATCGTTTCAGACGGGGGCAGCAGCGACGGAACACCCGAGGCCGTGCCATCCGATGTGCGCGTGATCATCGGATCGCGGGGGCGCGCTGTACAGATGAACCGCGGCGCGGCCGAAAGCCGCGGGCAGATCCTGCTGTTCTGTCATGCCGACTCGCTCCTGCCGGCAGGCTGGCGCGAGGCCGTGATCGCTGCTCTGGCCCAGCGGGGCATCAGCGGCGGTGTGTTCAGTACGCGCATCCTGCCTGACGACCATTGGGTGCTATGGCTGCGCAATCGCCTGCCACAGACGCGGCATTGGCAGGGGATGCATGGTGACCAGTGCCAATTCATGAGGCGCAGCACTTTCCAGGCCGCGGGGGGATACCCGGCGCTGCCGATCATGGAGGATGTGGAGATGTCGCGGGTCCTGAGCCGCATTGGCCAGATGGTGCGTCTACCCGAGATCGTGCTCACCTCCAGCCGGCGCTATTATGAGCACGGCGTCACCCGGCAGGCGCTTCGCAACCGCTGGAACCTCTTCCGGTACCTCTACCTTCGCCGCTCGGCCGAGGATATCGCCCGCACCTACCGCACCGCGCGTGAGCAAGGTCGATGAGCAAACGGCTGATTGTTTACGGGCGCTATCCCCAACCCGGCCTGGCCAAGACCCGTCTGGGCGCCGAGATCGGGCTGGAGGCCTCCGCGGGCGTGTACGGCCGCCTGCTCTACGCCTATCTTCTGGACCTGGTCTGCACCATTCCAGCCGAGGTAGAGCTAGAGCTTTCGTTGGCCACCGAGGAATCGGCGGACTACTTTGTGGCGGCGTTTCCCGAGTTCAAAGTGCGAATTCAGGTCGGCGGTGGGCTCGGCGAGCGCATGGCTGCTTCCTTTGAGGGGGCCTTTGCCGAGGGGGCAGAGAGCGTCGTATTGACCGGCAGCGACGTGCCAGCGCTGGACGGAACGATCGTCCGCGCGGCCTTTGATGCACTGGCACAAACGCCCGTGGTGCTGGGCCCGGCCTGCGATGGTGGCTACTACCTGCTGGGGATGCGCGCTCCGGGGTACCCGCTCTTTCAGGGCGTGGAGTGGAGCACGCCGCGTGTGTATCAGCAGACCGTTGCGCTGCTAGAGGCACAAAAGTTGACGCACGCCACGCTTCCTATCCTGGAGGACATGGACACGGTCGAAGAGTATGAGCGCTGGACAAGGGAGCGCCGGACAGCCCGCCACGCGTGCGACCGATGATCCGCAGCCGCTGGCGTCTCTGGCTGGCACTCGGTGTGTCTGTGCTGCTTGTGGCGGCGTATGCCCTCTCCCCGGGACTGCGCTCTGCGCTCAATACCGCCACGACGGTCCTGGCGGAGGCCGATATAGAGGGGGCACGCACGTATCTGCTGAGCTTTGGCATCTGGGCCCCCATCGTCAGCGCGCTACTGATGGTGCTGCAGGCGTTGCTGCTGCCGCTTCCGTCCGTCATCCTTACCGTGACCAACGGGCTGCTGTTCGGCGCCCTGTGGGGCACCGTGCTTTCCTGGAGTAGCGGGATGCTGGCCGCGATGGTCTGCTACTGGCTGGCCCGCGCCCTGGGCAGGCCCGTGGTCACCAGGCTGGCCGGAGCGGCGCAGCTTGAGCAGGTGGACCGGTTCTTTGCGCGATACGGCAATCGCGCCGTGTTGCTCGGGCGGCTCATCCCGGTGATCTCGTTTGACGTGGTCAGCTACGCGGCGGGACTGACCGCCCTCAGCCCGGGACGGTTCGCGCTGGCGACGGGTATCGGCCAGTTGCCGGCGACTATCCTGTATTCGATTCTGGGCGAGAACATGCCAGAGATCGCCAGCGCCGGCCTCTGGGCCGTACTGGGGCTGGCCGTGATCGTCATGGCAGGTATGGCGCTCAGGGCTAGCTATCAAGGGAAGCTCCAGCAAGATTCGCCAATGGATAAGGAGTGACGATGAAATGGGACGGCAGTGCCTTTGAGACCAGCCTGCGCGAGATCGCCGAGTTCGGCCTGGAGAACTGCATCGGCGCCAACGATTGCATGGATGTGTGCCCGGTCAATCGCCTGAAGGTCAACCAGAACGAACTTGATTCGGTTATGGCCTCTGGCGTATGGACCGACCGCGTTCAAACCTTTGTGACCGAGTGCATCCAGTGTGGCGACTGTACGTTGGCCTGCCCGGCCAGCGTCCCGCGCGATCAGATGATGCTCTACCTGAAATCCAAACTGCCCGAGATCCCTCGGGCGTGGACCAATTACTACGCGGTCAAGGGCCGCCGCGATCGGAGCTGGCTCATCTCGTTGGTGGACTTGCGCGTTCGGCGCGCGCTGGGAGACCTGGGCAAGCATGTCGACAAGAAGCATTTGGCGCAAAAGTCGCTGCTGTTCTACTTTGGCTGCTACATCTCCTCGCCTGCCGGCTCACCGGCGGCGACCCTGGCCCTCGCCGATCGGTTGGGACTGGATTACGAAGTGCTGGGAGGTGTGCGCTCCTGCTGCGGCTGGCCTCAGTATCTCAGCGGCCAGATGGGCTATGGCGAGCAGATGCTGCTCCATCTGGGCACCCTGATCGACCAGGTTCAGCCTGAGGTCATCGTCAGTGGGTGCGCCGAATGCTATGTCGCGCTGCTACGGCTGAAGAAAAAGACCGGCGCACCGTGGACCGCGCTCACCACCCCCGAGTGGTTGCTGCAGCACGCCGGAGAACTGCACTGGAATAGGTTCGACTACCCCATCGCCATCCATGACTCGTGCCATGTCACGAAAAAGATCGGCAAGCCCGAGCCGGCCCGGGAGTTGCTCGCACTGATGGCGGACGTAGTCGAGATCGCCGACACCCCGGAGGACTGTGTGTGTTGCGGGTACTATAACCTGCATGCGAACGTCGAGGTGAACCACGAACTCTACCATGACAAGCTGTCGTTGGTACAGGAAAAGGGCGCGCGGGGCATGGCCGTCGAGTGCGTCACCTGCTGGGAATCCTACCAGGAGGCCTTTGCGGCAGACGGCGTTCCGTTGTGGGAGTTGATGGTCGCGGCGGAGCAAGCCACCCGGATCCAGCCCGAGCGCGGGGAGGAGATCACATGAGCGACTCGCGACAATACGTGATCATTGGGACCGGTGTCGCCGGCATCTCGGCTGCCCAGGAGATCCGGGCGGCCGACGCGAGCGCGCGCATTGTGCTGATTGGCAACGAGCCGGCGCCCTTTTACTACCGGGGCTCGCTCTCCGAGTGGATCTCTGGCAAGAACACCGATGCCGCCGTGCTCGGCCGAACGGCGCAATTCTACACCGATATGCGCATCGAGCAGGTATCGGGGTTTGTTGACGCCGTCGAGCCGGCTGCGCAGCGCGTCCATCTGGCGGACGGGACCTGGCTCCCGTACGACACGCTGCTCATTGCCACCGGAGCCAGGGCCGACGCCTATCCGGTGGACGGGTTGGAGGGCTCCCTCGTGTTCCGCAGCCTGGCGGATGCCCGGGCGATCAAGGAACGTCTGGGGGAGTATGGTCGGGCCCTGATCATCGGCGGCGGCGTTCTTGGGCTCGAGTTGGCGGGAGCCCTTCATCACATGAAGATGCCACACACGGCGATTGTCCAGCGCTCGGCCCCCCTGGGCAAGCCGCTACTGGACGCTGACGCGGCCGGGTGGCTGGGCGACCGGATGCGCGCGGACGGCGTCGACCTGTTCATCGATGATACGGTGACCCAGGTCGAAGGTCGCACCGCCCACCTGAAGAGCGGCCAGACCTGGGCTTTCGATGCCGTGATCCAGGCTGTGGGCATTACACCGGTCTATCCCGAGGTGCCTGGCATCGAGGCAGGCAAGGGCATTCGCATCGATGCGCACAGTCGTACGAACCTGCCCGGGATCTATGCGGCGGGCGACTGCACCGAAACCCGGGTGACGGGCACGGATCGCTGGCAGACCACGCGCACCTGGCTGGAGAGCGCGCGGCAGGGACGTGCCGCGGGCAGGAGTATGGTGGGCCTGGAGAGCAAGGCCGCGGAGTTGCCGTTTTTCAATGCCTCGCTGTTGTATACCTACATGTACGCCTACATCGGAGAGCCCCACGCCGCAGGAGGAGATGTCTCTGTGTGGCAACAGGGTGGCGGATACCGCAAGCTGCGCGTAGTCGATGGCCGGCTGGCCGGCGCGCTGCTGCTGGGCAACCGGCGTGGCTCTATCGCCATGTGGCGTTCAGTGGGTCACGATGTTGCGGCCTGGGGCGAGAGCATCGCCGCACCCGAGTTCGACTGGAATGCACTGACAGGCCGAGATTGGGATCAGGTCTTTTTCTAGGTTCGTCTGGGGGCGCCGTCCTGAGGGTGTGAATACGGGACCTCTGCGCCACACGATTGGCGGTGGCGGCAGGATGCAGAGCGGGCGGTACACAGGGCCAGTATGCGCCTTGCTGCGATAGTCCTATCTATTCCGATCTCTCTCCACTGCAAGACTGGCTGCACATGACGTTGCCTCTTGACGCTTACGTAACGGTAGGTATACTCTGGCCAGCGATCGCTTTTCGGGGGTTCCGTGCCAGAATCAGAGCTGCTGCAAATCGGTGAAGTTGCCAGGCGGGCGAGTGTGAGCGTGCGCACGGTGCGTTACTATGAGGAACGCGGGTTACTCTCGCCTGCCCTCCGCACATCAGCGGGTGTGCGCGTCTATGGCCTCTCCGATGTCGCCCGTCTGCAGTTTATCCGGCGCCTCAGGTCTCTGGGCCTCAGTCTGGCTGAGATAGAGAACCTCCTCGGCCGTGTGGAGGACAGCGAAGGTGCCCGCGAGCGGGTGGCGTGCACGCTGGACGTGCTGCTCCTTGAGCGGGAGCGGGTCGACGAACAGCTGGCAGAGCTGAATGATCTGCGTCATCAAGTAGACGAGGCCCTGGAAAGTGTCCGCGTCTGCATGAACTGCCGTGCCGAGGCGTGTCCTCCGACCTGTTCGCGGAGGGCGTACCTGCTATAGGCAGGTATTGGATCGGTGGTCCCTGGCACGGTCGTTCAAAAAGACGAGGAGCACCAGAGCCTGGCGGCGCTCGATCGGCAGGGTTGCCGCGAGAGCGACCCGACCGGCACGGGCGTTCGGTTTCTGTGGGGCAGTTGGCGGGTGGTGAGTGAACCCGGCGTACACGCCTGGCGGGGCCTGGGACGTGTCACGAAACGCAGGAGAAAAGGGAGAACAGTGGAGACACTAGAGCACCTCGATAGCTGGGAAGTAGCGTTCACCGCGGGCTGGCTGGCACACTACAGGGAAACGGGCACCCTGGATTGGAAGCAGTATCCGAGGGTACGCAACAGCGTCGCGCCCTCCGGACCGGCAGTCGATCTGAGCGTCAGCCGCCTCATGCTGGTGACGTCGGCAGGCGCGTACTTGCCCGGTCAACAGGATCCCTTCGATGCGGGCAACCACCTGGGCGATTACTCGATGCGACTCGTTCCCATCGCTAGCGCTGTGGCTGATGTGGACTATGCCCATACGCATTATGATCAGACGGCCGTACGCCGTGACCCGCAAGTACTGATACCGCTCGGTCATCTTCGTCGGATGGTCGCAACGGGCCGGATCGGCAGCCTGGCAGACTGCGTGGTCAGCTTTATGGGCTACCAGCCGGACGCAGCACGCGTCGCGCGGGAGACCGCGCCGGCCATCGTGGAGGCGGCGCGCTCGCAACAGGCGGACGCGGTGCTCCTCGTGCCGGCTTGACCGATCTGCTGCCAGTCCGTCGGACTGGTCGCACGGGCCTTGGAGATCGCCGGCTATCCCGCGACGCTCACCAGTTGGAGCCGCGCGGCGGTACACAACACCGTTCCTTCGCGGGCCACCATCACTCGTCTGGTCGCAGGCGCGACCCTGGGAGCCCCGGGAGACGAGGCTCAACAGTTACGCGTTCTGGAGGCGACGCTGGCGCTTTTGGAGCAGGAGGCGCCGGTGGAACCGGTTGTGCTGGACGAGCGGGCACCGGAGTAGCCACAGGATCACACCCGACAGGAGCACAACGCATGACTGACACTCGATCGAAGGGCGATCCGGCCGGCTGGATCACCGACCTGGTCCGCGGCATCTGTGACGGGCCGGAGAACTCGATGCGAAACGCCACAGGTGAGCGCGCCTGGGCGGATCCCCTGGTGGGCTACTCACGAGGAGACGATCCTCTGTTTGAGGCCTACAAGGAGCATGTGGGCCCCGAGCACTGGACGCCCCTGGAGGCTTTCAGACTCGTCTTCCCGGGCACCGATGCCCAGGCCGGCGACCTGACGGTTGTATCCTGGGTGTTGCCCCAGACACGAGAGACCAAGGCTGACAACAGCCAGGAGACGGCCCTCCCCTCCGAGCGCTGGGCGCGCTCCCGCGTCTTTGGCGAGATGTTTAGCGACCACCTGCGCAGAGCAGTGGTTTTGGCTCTGGCCGAGCGGGGCATTGAGGCCCTGGCGCCCGCCATCGCTCCCCAGTGGACCCGCACCGACTCGGAGCGCTTCACCTACGCCTCTACCTGGTCGGAGCGGCACGCAGCCTATGCCAGTGGTCTGGGTACTTTTGGTCTCTGCGACGGGCTGATTACTCCCGTAGGCAAAGCCATGCGCGTGGGGTCTGTGATCGCGCGGATGCAAGTGCCCGCGACGCCCAGGCCTTATGACTCTCACCGTGCCTATTGCCTGCACTTTGCCCGGGGAACCTGCGGCGAGTGCATCGCCCGCTGTCCGGCAGGGGCGATCAGCGCGCAGGGGCACGACAAGGTGGCCTGTAGCCGGTACGTGCGCAGCACAACGCCCCATATCCAGGCCAATTACGGCTTTGACGGGTACGGCTGCGGCCTGTGCCAAACCGGGGTGCCTTGCGAATCGCGCATACCAGAGGGGATCTGAGCGACCGGTCGGCGCGAGCCGCGTGATCCGTACGAGTGAGGAGCACAGAGAATGTTGCCAGGGTCGTCAGTTGCGCCATCGGGCCCCGCTATCGTTCAGATAGACGGGCTCGGCGCTTTGACGTTCGACAGTGGGGCGGTCACCACCGTGCGTCCGGATGTGTTCCGCGACGGGCACTATGCCCTGTTCGATGTCCTGGTGCACCTGCACCGCACCGGACAGATCGGGCTGGCGTATCATCTGGACGAGACGCTGGGCACGCATGTCATCGAGGCCATCAATGGCCTGAGCGGGTGGTGGTACGACGCCTACTATAGCGGGGACTGGAGCGAGAAAAGCACGATGCGCATGGACCTCTACCCCTACAAGCGGGGTACCGTCCTGCGGATAAGGCGGGCCGACCCGGAGCGCATCCGGCAGATCGAGACGACCTTTCGCGACGAGATGCAGCGCCTTGCGGAAAGCGATGGGCGGGTGATCGTTCCATCGGTAAAGATCAGCACGCCCCGCGGGCGCTGGGCCTTTAGCGATGTCACTGTCTGCGCCCACGACACCCGCGGCGACGTCCTGGTCCCCGGGACCGTCACCGCTCTCGATATACTGCTGAGCCTGTGCGATCAGGGACTGCTCTCCGACGTCAGCCTCGTCTGGTATGACCGGATTGGCGCCGCCGAGACGGTTGCCTCGTACTTTGTGGAACAGGTTAACGAAGCCGTGGCCTACGGAGGCTGTGGGTTTGTCTATGAGGTAGGCCCCGAGATCTATGCCGGATACCGGGGCAATCACGTTCATGTGCCCTCCGACGTGCGCGTGATCGTCGCGCCTGCGTATGGCCGCTGGTACTGGCTCTGCCTCAGAGGTCCCGATGCGTATATCCGCAAGCGGTCCGGTACGGATGGGCACTGCCCGTGAGACTAGAGGGGATAGCTTGGGGCGGGTGTGCCCGGGCCGGAGAACGCCAGAGATGGTGTGACGTTCAACAATGGTGTGCCCCGGTTCGACGCGACGTACTGGCCGCGCGGGATCGACTCCCTGGGCTGGTCACGTGAGACCTCCGGGGCCAGGATGGTGTCTGCATGGGGGATGACACAGCGTCCAGGATGAATGAACTCGCCGCACGTGGGTCCTGAGCAGAGGGCGTCGCATGAAGCGACTGTCCGGCGAACTGGGCCGCCGGGTTAAGTTGTGCGCGTGACACCGTGGTCTTGTGAGAAGGGTGCAAGTCAGATGTTCTTTTCAGCCGAGCACGAACGGCTCGAGTCCTACCGCGAGCGCGCCTCCAACTGGAAGCACTGGGGCCCCTATCTCAGCGAGCGCGCCTGGGGCACGGTGCGCGAGGACTATAGCGCCGACGGCGACGCCTGGGGCTATTTCCCCCACGATCATGCGCGCAGCCGCGCCTACCGCTGGAACGAGGACGGACTGGCGGGCATCTGCGACCGCTATCAGTACCTCTGCTTTGCCCTGGCGCTGTGGAACGAGCGCGACCGGATCCTGAAGGAGCGCCTCTTTGGTCTGGCCGGGCCGGAGGGCAACCACGGCGAGGACGTCAAAGAGTGCTACTACTACCTCGACAGCACGCCCACCCACAGCTATATGAAGATGCTGTACAAGTACCCGCAAAGGGCGTTTCCCTACGTGGACCTGGTAGCCGAGAACGCCCGCCGCGGACGCGAGGATGCCGAGTACGAACTGCTCGACACGGGCGTGTTCGATGACGATCGCTATTTCGATGTCGTGGTAGAGTATGCCAAGGACAGCGAGAACGACATCCTTGTTCGCATCAGCATCACCAACCGTGGCCCGGAGGCGGCGACGTGCACGGCGCTGCCCACGCTCTGGTTCCGTAACACCTGGAGTTGGGGCTATCCCGCCGGGCCGATGGACGATGTGCGTGGCAAGCCCGTTCTGAGACAGCGAGAGCCCGCCGGGGGTGCCAGCGTGGTCGAGGCGGAGCACGCCGCCGCGGGCAGCTACTGGCTCTATGCCCAGGATGAGCCCGCGCTGCTCTTTACTGAGAACGAGACCAACACCGAGCGCCTGTTCGGCGCGCCGAATGGGCAGCCCTATGTGAAGGATGCCTTCCACCGTTGTCTGATCGACGGCGATAAGGCCGCCGTCAATCCGAATCGCGAGGGGACCAAGGTCGCGGCGCTGTACCGCGAGACTATCGCGCCGGGAGAGACCCGCATCCTCGCGCTTCGTTTGTCCGACACCGCGCACGAGGCGCCCTTTGACGGCTTCTGCCAGGTGTTTGAGCAGCGCATCGCCGAGGCCGATGCCTTCTACCGCGCGGTACAAACCCCAGGGCTGAGCGAGGCCGAGTCGCAGGTGCAGCGCCAGGCGTTTGCAGGCATGCTCTGGTCCAAGCAACTCTACTATTACGACATCGAGCAGTGGCTCCAGGGGGACCCCGGGGGCCCGCCCCCGCCCGCCGCTCGTGGCCGGGGCCGCAACAGCGGTTGGATGCACCTCAACAACTTTGACATCCTTTCCATGCCCGACAAGTGGGAGTATCCCTGGTACGCCAGCTGGGACCTGGCTTTTCACTGCCTGGCGTTGGTGCTGGTGGATCCCGATTTCGCCAAGCGCCAGTTGGAGCTGATGACCCGCGAGTGGTACATGCACCCTAACGGGCAATTGCCCGCCTACGAATGGGCCCTGGGCGATGTGAACCCGCCCGTCCACGCCTGGGCCGCCTGGCGCGTCTACAAGATCGATGCCCGCCAAACCGGCAAACCGGATACAGCCTTTCTTGAAGGGATCTATCACAAACTGCTGCTGAACTTTACCTGGTGGGTCAACCGCAAGGATGCCGACGGCAACAACATCTTTCAGGGGGGCTTTTTGGGGCTGGACAACATTAGCCTGTTTGACCGCAGCCGCCCTCTGCCCACGGGCGGCCACCTCGATCAGTCTGACGGCACGGCGTGGATGGGCTTTTACAGCCTGCTGATGCTCAAGATCGCGCTGGAGCTGGCCCGGGATGACGCCGTGTATCAGGACCTGGCGACCAAGTTTTACGAGCACTTTTTGGGGATCGCACGCGCCGCGAACCGCTGTGGCGCGCAAGAGCGCAGCCTGTGGAACCAGGCGGACGGCTTTTTCTACGACGCGCTCCATCTGCCGGATGGCAGCCTGATCCCACTCCAGGTCCGGTCGCTGGTGGGACTGATGCCACTGTTGGCCGTGGAGACCATTGAGCCGGAGATGCTCGCTCAGCAGCCGGATTTCGCGCGGCGGATGCGCTGGTTCACCCGACACCGCCCGCACCTCAGCGGAAACATGGCGAGCGTGGATGTGCCTGGCGCCGGTCAGCGGACGATGGTGGGATTCCTGACGCGCGAGCGCCTGGGCAGCCTCTTGCGCTACATGCTGGACGAGAGCGAGTTTCTTTCGCCGCACGGCATCCGCTCCCTCTCCAAAGTGCACCAGGCTCATCCGTACTGGCTGTCGGTGGGCGGCGAGAGCTTTGCCATCGAGTACCAGCCCGGCGAGTCGCAGACCGGCCTGTTCGGCGGCAACTCGAACTGGCGCGGCCCGGTGTGGTTTCCGATCAACTATCTGATCATCGAATCGCTGCAAAGATACCATCATTATTACGGAGACACGTTCAAGGTCGAGTGCCCGACGGGCTCTGGTCATATGCTCACCCTGGACGAGGTTGCCAGGGAGCTGTCCCGCCGGCTGATAGGCCTGTTTCTCCCTGATGCGAGCGGGGCTCGTCCAGCGCACGGCGGCGTCCATCGCTATGCCAAGGATCCGCACTGGCACAGCCTGCCGCTCTTTTACGAGTACTTTCATGGAGATACCGGCGCAGGCCTGGGTGCCAGCCATCAAACGGGCTGGACAGGGCTGGTCGCCAAGTTGATTCAGCAATCGGGCGGGGGACCCGAGTAGCCGTGCCGAGCGGTAAGCCGGCGAGGAGACAGCACCGATGAAGGGACTGCGGGGCAAGAACGTACTGGTGACCGGGGGCACGTCCGGGATCGGACAGGCGATTGCGGTGCGCTTTGCCGAGGAGGGCGCGCGCGTGGCGATCAACTATCGGCGGGATCCCGCCAGCGTCAGCGAAACCGACGAGATGATCCACGAGGCTGTGCTGCAGTGCTGCGATCGGATCTCTGAGCACGGTGTCGATCACATCCTCGTAAACGCAGACCTGGCCAGCGAAGCGGATATCCTTCGTATGGTATCAGAGACGGTCGAGCGGTTGGGCGGTGTGGACATCCTCATCAACAACGCCGGCATGCAACTCTCGGGCGCCTCGGATGAGATCGATATCGACGCCTTTGATCGCGTGCTGAGCATAAACTTGCGGGGCGCCTACCTCTGCGCGCGCGAGGTGATCCGCCACCTGCTCGCAGAGCACAAGCCGGGCGCGATCATCAACGTCTCCAGCGTGCACCAGATCATCCCCAAACCGCGCTTTCTGGGGTACTCGGTGAGCAAGGGCGGGATGCAGAACCTGACCCGCACGCTGGCGCTGGAGTACGCCGGCCGAGGGATCCGTGTCAACGCCATTGGTCCCGGGGCCACGATCACGCGCATCAACAGCGCCTGGGTGGACGACCCGACGAAAAAGGCCGAGGTGGAGGCCCACATCCCCATGGGCAGGGCTGGAACCGCCGAGGAGATGGCGGCCATCACCGCGTTTCTCGCTTCAGACGAAGCGGCTTATATCACGGGGCAGACGATCTTTGTGGACGGCGGCCTGACGCTCTACCCCGACTTTCGCACGGCCTGGTCGTCAGAGTAGCAGCATGCTGGAACCTGCCTTCAGGGGTCCGGATTTCGGACGGGGCATCTGCGACGATCTCGCTGCGGCCGAGCCACGCGAGTGGCTGGTCACCAATGGCATCGGCGGCTATGCCATGGGCACCGTCGCCGGCCTTTTGACGCGCGGCTATCACGGCCTGCTCATCGCTGCCCTCGACCCGCCGCAGGGTCGCACCCTGCTGGCCAGTCGCCTGGAGGAGGTCGTGAGCTACGGCGGGCGCGAGATGCCGCTGTACGCCAACCGCTGGGCAGACGACACCGTCTCTCCGCGCGGGTACGAGCATCTCGATCGTTTTCGCCTGGAGGGCAGCACCCCCGTCTGGACCTATGCCTGCGGCGATGCCCTGCTGGAAAAGCGCATCTGGATGCAGCCCGGCGCGAATACGACCTATGTGCGCTACGACCTGGCACGTGCCTCGTTGCCGCTGATCTTGAGCATCAAGGCTCTGGTGAACTATCGCGATCACCACGCGCGCACCCGGGCCGGCGATTGGTGGTTCGACATATCCATCGTGCTTCACGGTCTCCGGGTACAGGCATTCGACGGGGCAACCCCGTTCTACCTGCTCTGCGCCGGCGCCGCCTGGGCACCGCGGCATGAGTGGTACCGCGACTATTATCTCGCCAGGGAACACGATCGCGGGCTGGACACGCTGGATGATTACCTCTATGCGGGGGAACTGGAGGCGACGCTGCAGCCCGGCGAGGCTCTGACTGTGGTGCTGAGTACCGACGCCGCATCCAACCTGGATGGCTCCGCGGCGTACGAAGATCGGCGGGCTAGCGACCGAGCATTGCTGGATAGGTCGGGGCTGGCGCGGGACAACTGCGGCGACGACCGTGGCGGGCTGGACGTGCGACAGCTCCTCCTGGCGGCTGATGCCTTTATTGTCCGTCGTCCCCTGCCCGACGAGCCGGACGGCTACACGGTGATCGCTGGTTACCCCTGGTTCGGGGACTGGGGGCGCGACACCATGATCAGCCTGCCGGGTTTGACCCTGGTCACAGAACGCTATGCTGTGGCCGCGTGCGTCCTGCGTACCTTTGCGCACTTTATAGACCGGGGCATGCTCCCCAACCGCTTCCCCGATGGGTCGGCCGAGCCCGAGTACAACACGGCGGACGCCACACTCTGGTACCTGGAGGCGGTGCGCGCCTATCTCGCCGCCACGGGCGACGAGGCGCTGTTGCGCGAGCTGTATCCCGCGCTTTGCGAGATCATCGTCTGGCACCAGCGCGGCACGCGCTACGGTATCCGCATGGATGAGGCCGATGGCCTGCTCTATGCTGGCGAACCAGGTGTGCAACTGACCTGGATGGACGCCCGGGTGGGCGACCGCGTGGTGACGCCGCGCACGGGCAAGCCGGTCGAGATCAATGCGCTGTGGTATAACGCGCTGTGCAGCATGGCGCGGTTTGCCAACCGGCTGGGGGAACCCGCCGTATCGTACACCGCCCTGGCGGAGCGTGTGCAGCACGGGTTCTCCCGTTTCTGGAACGCCCAGTCAGGTTACTGCTACGACGTCATCGGTGGTCCGGACGGAGCCGATCCGTCGCTGCGCCCCAATCAGCTGCTGGCGGTGTCCTTGCCGTTTTCGCCGTTGACGGATCGGCAGCAACGAGCGGTCGTGGACGCCTGCGCCCAGCACCTGTTGACACCCCACGGCCTGCGGAGCCTCGCTCCGGGGGATGCAGCCTATATCGGGCACTATGGGGGGGATCCGGCCAGCCGCGATGGCGCCTATCACCAGGGCACCGTGTGGAGCTGGCTGATCGGGCCGTTTATCCGTGCGCACCTGCACGTGTACCACGATGCCGCCCTGGCACGGACCTTCCTGGCGCCCCTGGTTCGCCAGATGGAGACGCATGGCATCGGCAGCATCAGTGAGATCTATGACGGGGACCCGCCCCATACCCCGCGGGGCTGCATCGCCCAGGCCTGGAGCGTGGCCCAGGTGCTGGAGGCGTGGCAGGCCACGGAGAGGAATGGAGAAGCCCGATGACCCATCCTGCGTATATTACGGCGGCCGGTGTGCGAGTCACGGCCATCACCGCGGAGCAAATGCGCGAGGTCGATCGCATCGCGATGGAGGATTTCCATCTCGGCATCCTGCAGATGATGGAAAATGCCGGGCGAAACCTGGCAGAGGTGGCACGAGACATGCTGGGCCGGGCCTCGGGTACGGTGACGGTGCTGGCCGGGGCCGGCGGCAACGGCGGCGGCGGTCTGTGCGCTGCGCGGCATCTGCGCAACCACGGGTTCGCCGTGCGGCTGGTGCTGGACCGGGAGGCCACGGCGCTCACCGGCGCGGCTCAGATCCAATACGAGATTCTGCGCAACGCGGGCCTGGCGCCGGTCCGGCCCGAGGAGCTCGATGAGGCGCTTCGGAGTGCGGACCTGGTGATCGACGCGCTGATCGGCTACAGCCTGCGAGGGGCGCCGCGCGGCAGGGCCTCGGAACTGATTGCGCTGTGCAACCAGCACTCCAGGCGCGTGCTCTCGCTGGACGTCCCCTCAGGGCTGAATGCCACGACGGGTGAGGCGCCCGGGGCGATCGTGAGCAGCGAGCGCACCCTGACGCTGGCCTTGCCCAAGACGGGGCTGTGGGGAGTGCCCGGCGACCTGTACCTGGCTGACATTGGGATACCCCCGGAGGTCTATGGGCGCCTGGGGATAGAGTACGTGTCGCCCTTTGCGGGGCGCTACTGGCTGCCGATTCATGCTGCTCGGAAGCATGCAATGGAGGGCTCCTAGCGCAGAAGGCGACCTGTGTGGCTCTAGAGGGTGGGGAGGCTGCGCATTGTTATTGTGCTCCAAAGGGCCCGGCCTGGTATCGAGCGAGTAGCGGCGGATTGAGGTTTTGTCAGAGTAGTCAGCCAATATCGTTCTAGGTGATAGAGCAACCGGAGCACACAAAACGACCAGTTGAGCCAAGTCAACTGGTCGACTCCATTCTTGGCTGAGGGACAGGGATTCGAACCCCGATCGGCTGATCCAGAGGAAGGATCTCGTGATTTCTGGACCAGGCCTCAATCAAACCCTTTCACGACAAGATGAATCTTGTCTCTCGTTTCGAGTAAACTAATCTTCTCTGCGGTATTCTGTACAGATTCTACTAGAATTGCTCGTGATGTCAACTCGCCGGGCCCGACAATCCAGCCGTGCTTCGACAAGCGAGCAATCTCGCCTCCTACGGTCGTTTCGTGAGTCGGGACCAGTCGCCGAAGCTCTGGAGTAGTTTCAGTCTACTCCCGGTACTCCAAATGCCGCTTGTAGGGACTTGTGTAGGGCGCACGGAGCTGTGCTAGGCGATATCCTCCGGCTATGTGGCGGCATTATTCTGGCACTCAGGTCCTCTAGGGGGAGCGTTACTTTCGGTGCATTGCCTGTGTGGTGCGCTAACAATGATGGCCAACGAATCATGGGATCACATCGGCTAAATGCGGAAGGGCTGGAGTGAGATAGCATACCGGAGCTTGCTCAGATTGAGATGCACCATAGTGCTCCCAAGCCGTTCCTCGACTCGATGATGCGTTCCGTTCTGGCCGACAATAGAGTTCCTTTGACGGAATTGCCAGACTTGGTTGTTGCCATCCTTATTTGGGATTAGCCTTCGAAACTGATGCACGGGGCTATGGGCGCTGCATCGCTAACTGCAATGGTGAGTATTTGTGCCGCGTGAGTCTGCATCGGTGGGAGAGGTCCCCAAGGCCGAACTGCCTCAGACAGACCTGCTATATGGAGTCAAATATCAGGAGATGGGATGGTTGGCCTAACAGTGTAGGGTCGCTGTTCCTTGAGGATGATGTAGATGCGCAGCAAGAGCTTGCGACAGACGGCGCCGAGCGCAGTGCCATGGTGCTTACCCTCCTCCCGTTTCCGGGTGTAGTAGGCTTGGAGTTCTGGGTCGTGCTGGATGGCGACGGATGCCGCTTGCCAGACCGCGTGACGCAGGTAAGGCGACCCGCGTTTGCTCATATGAGCTTCAGAGGCCTGGAATTGGCCGGTCTGGTAGACCGAAGGGTCAATGCCAGTATAGGCTACCAGCTTCTCCGGGCTGTCGAAGCGGCTGATGTCTCCGATCTCGCCGACAATGGCTGCGCCGGTGGCCGGACCAATACCAGGAATGGAGGTGATGTGCTGCGGAATCTGGCTCATAAGTGTGGCCAAGACCGCATCGATCTGGTCGCGTTGCTGCTCCAGCAGCTCGATTTGGGCCAACAGACAGCGCATCTCGATGCCTGCCGCATCGGCGAGAAAGCCAACGCCAACCGACTGGACGGCCTGAGCATGGACCTGTTGGGCCTTTTCGCGACCAAACCGACCGCGACTGGCGTCATGGAGCAGAACCTCCAGTTCCTGCAGGTCCATCTCGGCCACCTCCTGTGCCGATACGGCCTGCTCCAACAGGGCGCGCGAGGCCTGCAGAAAGACGCTGGAAAAGAGTTGCTCATACTCGGGGAACACCCGATCCAGGATGGTCAACAGTTTGCGCTTGATGTCACCGATCTGCTCGCTGAGACGAAAGCGAAAGCGGGAGAGTTCTCGCAATTGCAGCATCACCGGGATGTCCTGGCGCGTCGGGGAGGGATTGGCGATGCGAACAAAGTCGGCGATCCAGACGGCGTCGGAGCGGTCGTTTTTAACCTTGCGCACCCCGCTGCGTCGGTAGGCGGCCACCTGCAAGGGGTTCAAGACAACCACCCTGTAGCCTTGGTGGGTCAGGAGGTCATACAGCGCCAGCCAGTAATGCCCCGTCGCCTCAAGAGCGATCAAAACGGAGTCCATCTCGGGCAAGGACTGCATCAAACGGTCGAAGCCAGCACGATCGTTGGAAATGGAAAAGACCGGCTGTGTCTTTTGCCCTTTCTCATCCAACAAGGCAACGACATGTTGGCGCTTGGCAACATCGATCCCACAGTAAAGCATGGTATTCACCTCCAGCGATGGTTCGAAGCAAGGCAACCTCAGAACTCTACGCGACCCTCAGCCTTGTGGGTGATACGCAGCCAATCTGCAACCTGCTTATCCGAGACCTCGCGTAGAGCTGAGGCGACAGTCTTTCGGTCGAGGCAGAACCTCAAGGAGTGCAACGTCGGCCTCAGCTTCTACACCGTATTGTAGCCAGCCATCGGCTGGCGTCATACACACATATATATACAAGGAGTGCCTTGGTTCGCACAAGTAGGTGCTATCGGGTCAATATAGCTGCTGGCTGGCATACTAGTGATCGCCTGGGCCTCTTGGCAGAAACTAACGTCTGGTCTGTAATCACAGATCCAGTGGTAGCACCATCCTGGGTTGGCGATCCCTGTCATGGTAGGTGTATTAGGCGACGTGCCGCCAGCCGAGTTTGCACCGAGGATAGGGAGGCACTGACCATTATGCTGCTTTCTCTGAAACAGACTAACCTCTTGTATGCCAAGTGTCTGCGATACGCCCGCGGAACACGGCCGGATTCGTTGCGAGCTACCAAATAAGCACCGGGGATGCTTCTCTCACCGCCTAATGTACAGTCGACCTATCGGTGGCGAAGACTCTCTCAACTGCGCTCCCCTTGATCACCAAGTGTGCTCACTCTGGCATGGCTGAGCACTTGTGCGTCGACGTTCTGCAGAGTGGCGTGAACGAGCGATGAGGTGCAGTCCATCAGGTCGAGGCAGGGTTGGGGCCTGTGCTCGATCGTGATCGGATAACTATCGCCTTGAAGGCCAAGATGTGACACGGAGTTGCCGTTGCTTCTTGCTAACAGTGGACCTGTCTTAACTCCTTGGCCTATAAGCGTGCCATTATGTGAGGCAGAGCATATCCCACCAAGACGATGCTTAGCTGTATCGCCGTCACCCTGATGAATCGCGCTACGAGTATGCGCCGAGTGCGAGACTGGTCATAGTAGTAGAACACAAACATCATGCTGACAAGCCATACGATAGCGAATATCACTATCCCAAAGCGCTCCAATGTTCCAGCCAGATACCGAGACTGCATGGAGTGAATAGGATCGCTTGTAATTAGTTTCGCCAGAACGGCTTTGAGAATACCGTTGAAGGCCACGATATCCAGTACGCCGATCAAGGTAGATACTATCGCCAGCATTGATGACATTACCCAGTCCCCTTACTCGATTTGTCAAGTTGGATGTGTGCATACGCCTAGCGCTTGATCCTTGCACATTCAAAGTGCCAGTCACACGACCCAGCGGATCTTTTCGCCAACGAGCGTGGCGAGAGTCCTAATATCTGATACCGATCTGCGGGATCATATGGACCGAGGTAGCGCGCCAACCTATCCACCCAGCATGGCGCCCACGTCCTGATCCCGTCGGCATCACTAGGAACTTGGTGAGTGTCGCGCCGCGTGTGGAACGGATGATTCATACCTACGGCCGCTGCGCAGTATGGTACACAATCTCGCCGTGTCGCCCAGATCATCCACAGGGAAGCGGGCGTGGCTGTTTTCACTCCGTCCGCGGAGCGCCGTCTCATGCGTAAACAGGCTTTCCTCAAGAAGGGAGGCTTGAACTCTAGCAGGCTCCGGCACAAGCCTCATTCTGAGAGTCTCAACCGTAGAACATTCTCTTGGTAGCGTATGTCCATGTTAGGTGCCCCGAACTCGACATGACAGTAGGGGTTTTCGTAGTGTGTTGTTGCGGCGAGCTCCAGGGCATGGCCATCAACTAGCAATGGGTCTTCCCAGCCAAAGGTTATCAGTTGATGGTTCAGAGTGTGATAGCGCACGCTGCGACTGTCAGCAGTTGTGTGTGGCGCTACAACTTTGCGCTGGAATTCAGCGAATGTGCCATCTCGCGCTGCGCGACCCATCTGGCACAGCCATATCTGTCTCGGCCCGAAAGCGCGTAGCTCGCGGTAGGCACTTTGCCCGCGCGTGATCAGTTTCGGTCTTTGGGAGGCCCACAAAGCGAGGTATCCGTCGTCCTTGCGGGCAAAGGCCCATTTGCCACGGAAGGAATACTCATCAAAGGCTGCGGTTGGGAAATAGGCATGAGTGAAACATAAGGGTGCATCCTCAGGGATTTCATGTATTGCGATCAGAACATCCCGCCATTGCAAGACGCGCGGCAGCACGTAGTTTCCCCGCCAGAAGTTAGCAGAATGCGCTCGGTTGGTGCTCATCCAAGCAGGCTGGTTAACGAAGACGACGGCATCAGGGCCCAGCGTTGCCTGCCAGATGTGCTCCTCGTTGCCCATTTCTCCCGGGCGGTGATCGTGTGCAGACGCCAGCATATAGTCCGGAGTCCTATAGGTAACTTTGTGGACGCCTCCACACTTCGCTTTGGGATCCTCTTCCCCGATGAGTGCCAAGCTGTGGCGTTCGCGTGCCCACATCTCCTCGGGGAGATCAGTAGCGATCTGAGCGATAATCGATGGAAGTTGGTATCCGCTAGAGCAGGCCAGACCCGCCACAGCGGCAGTGTGCTGATTGAACACGCCTAGGCCCCATAGCAGGCGGCTGATTCCAGCAGTCGGCTCAAGTCGAGCTCCGGTGATAAACTCTGACTCAGTTCTTGCATGGGTAGATCCAAAGACGCCGCGATAGGAGTTAACTGCAAGCGTGAACAGCAGCTTGTCAAGAACCACCGCAGCCAGCTCACACAGCTCGGCGTTCTCGGCCAGATCTACCAGATGAGAGAGTGCGAGAACCTGCTGCGCTACAGCCGCGTGCGAATTCCACTCTGGCCAACCGTGATTGGCCCGGTCCTGAAGCCAGCACAGGGCGAGTTGCTCCGCCTCGATCCTTTGCCACGGATTTGGTAACTGCTCGCTCGAGAAAATCTCATCAGAATAGAGTTGCCCTCCCAATATCTCGCACACATATCGCATGATCTCTCGCACCATGCAGTGTGAGCTCGTGTCCAGTTCGCTGAGGCTCCTCAGCCGCGCGGGATAGCTTTGGATGGCCTGTTTGAGAGGTATACGAAGCTCGTCAGGGAACTCGTCCGCAGAAAAGTAGCGATATGCAATTGCCAAGAGCCCAAGCAGGTTGGAGTATTCATCGTCGGCGCTATGCCAGACCCTCTCGAGCGAGTGACGGATAGCCAGCGGGTTCAGTCGGTTCCAGCGGCCCGACTCCATCTTTGCGATCTCCGAATATACGCCGTCCTCTCTGCTCGCGACGTCTGCCAGTGCCTCCTGCCGTCGCGTTTCGTAGGTACCGTAGGGCTGATGTGAGTACCTGTTCTTGAGCACATGAAAGCTCAGTCTGCGGTCGACTCGCAAGTTGTGCTCGTAGTAGTCTACTGCCGGAGGCATCAGACGAAGCTCCATTGGCCCATCAGGGAGTTGCGAGGCGCCCAGAAGATCCAGAGATTGTGATGGTCTTGGCACCGGGTTTGCTTCCAAGTAAATCCGACCATCGGGGGTTTGAACACGGGCGGTAATCGCGTTGACACTACCTACGTCGTTCGCACATCGCACTACAATCCTGTCGGCAGCTGAGTACGTGTCGCGTTCGAGCGCGAGGCTGGCAAATAGCCGCTCCAGGAAATTCCTCTGTTTGATTGATGGACTGCGCGTCGGCAGAGTAACCCGTGCCTTGGTCATGTCCGTATTCATCACACTAACGTTCAGGAAAACCGGGCTGTTACCTGCGGAAATCTTGTCCAGACGCAACAGAAGGGCATTATGCCCCCGGTGGAGCTGCACGTTGAGTGACACATCTACTGCCGATTGGTCTGCATGAAGATCCCAGCGCTCAATATGCTCTCCGTTGAGCCACAACTCCCCAGAAGCAGATGCGGTGACGCACAAAGTCGCTTCTGTGGGCTCTGATACACGGAGATTAGCATAAGCCCAACAGTAGAAAAGGCCGGTATCTGGGGTGAGATTGGAGAAATCGATGACATGATCGTCCAAGCATCGGTAGTGGCGCCAGTACAGACGCAAGGCAGTGTTCTCAGCAAGCACAAGGGGACTGCCTTCAGCTGGCTTTATTGTCTGATCCAACATTGGCGACTCGAGAGCGTCAGTAAGATCAGGTGGGCAATTACGTGTGCTCACTGCCTGTGAAGGCGGCATGACCCACGGCCCTGCGATGAGCCAGTCATCGATGTGCCCATCAGTGATATGATATGTTAGCTGGCGACTGGCCAAGACAGTTGCTCCTTGTGTGTAAACTTCCAGACCGCAGCATCAAGCCTCTGCCTGAGCCTAAACATGCTACTTACTCTGCCTATTCCCCGGTGGGCTGAGCGGCTGAGAAAGTGTTCTCTTATCAGCCCCCCGCGTGTTTCGGAATCTGAATGAGATGCTGAGGAAATGCGGCCAAGTATCAACGGCCTCCAAGAGGGGGAGGGGCATCGATCAAAAACCCACCGCGACAGAACCTGGTTCCGCTTACCCGCCGCGCGCAATCTCAACCGCGCCCATCAGCTCCAGTTCCTCCGCAAAGTGGCAGGCGACGATGTGTTCAGCACCAATATCGCGCAATGGAGGAGTCTCGCGCGCACAACGATCTTGAGCGTACCGACATCGTGGATGGAAATAACAGCCCGTAGGTGGATTCACAGGGTCCGGAATATCGCCCTCTAGCATGATGCGTTGGGAGCGTAGACGCGGATCAGGCCGTGGAACCGCGGAGAGTAAAGCCTCCGTGTACGGGTGTCTGGGACTCTGGTAAAGCTGGCTCGTCGTCGCTACCTCGACGAGCTTGCCTACGTACATCACCGCCACGCGGTCCGCGATGTACTCCACCACGCTTAGGTCATGAGAGATGAAAAGGTAGGTCAGCGAGTAGTCTCTCTGCAGGCTCTGCATCAACCGGAGGATTTGAGCGCGCACCGAAACGTCCAATGCTGATACTGCTTCATCCGCTACAACTAGCCGGGGATCGAGCGCCAGAGCTCGCGCAATTCCGATCCGCTGCCGTTGCCCGCCGCTGAACGCATGGGGATAACGCCGCATGTGCTCAGGCCTTAGTCCCACATGCTGAAGCAGATCAGCGACACGATCCTCTAACTCAGCGCCCTGACAGACATGGTTGATGCGAAGTGGCTCGCCCACGATGTCCTTGACGGTCATACGCGGGCAGAGCGAGGAGTAAGGATCCTGAAAAGTCATTCTCAGTTCGCGACGATAGGGCTGCATCCCAGCCCGGTCCAGTTCTACAAGATCAACGACTTGTCCCTGTGCTGTGCGATAAAGAATCTGGCCCGCAGTGGGCGTGTAGATCCGAACTATGCATCGACCGAGTGTAGTTTTGCCACATCCGCTCTCGCCGACCAAGCCAAGAGTCTCACCCTGGTGCATCACCAGACTCACATCATCCACTGCTTTGACGTAGTCAACGGCGCCACGGAAGAATCCGCGCTGAACTGGGAAATGCATCTTGAGATCGGTGAGCTTAAGGATGTCTTCACTATTCATCTGGTCCGCTATTTCACTCATGCTAGGGGCTCCCCGACACTATTATAGTGGACGCAGCGCACCAACTGTCCCGTGGGCATCCTGATCATCTCGGGGTGCTGATGCGGGCACGTCTCGGTCACGACGTCACAGCGTGGATGGAAGGGGCAGCCCTCGGGGCGGCTATAAGCGTCGGGCACCATACCTTCGATGGGCACCAATTCCATCTTTTTGCTCTCGCCAAGCTTGGGTATCGATCGGAGCAACGCTCTGGTATAGGGATGCAGCGGGTTATGGAATATGGAATCGACATCGCCGAACTCCACCACCTCGCCCAGGTACATCACAGCGACTTCATCACAGACTTCCGCCACGATGCCGAGATCGTGGGTGATGAGCAAGATGGCCATGCCCATTTCGTTCTGTAGATGTGACATGAGCTCCATGATCTGGGCCTGGATCGTGACGTCCAGCGCAGTGGTGGGTTCGTCCGCGATGAGCAGGTTTGGCCGGCACACCAGAGCCATCGCGATCATGGCACGCTGCTGCATGCCCCCGCTCAGCTGAAACGGATACGCGTCAACGCGCTCCGAAGCATTCGGTATACCGACGCGCTCCAGCATATCGATAGCCATCTGTCGAGCTTCGCGCTTGCTGACGTTCTGATGCAACAGAATGCCCTCGACAATCTGAAAGCCGATCGTCTGCATCATACTGAGCGAGGTCATCGGCTCTTGAAAGATCATGGCGATCTCATTTCCGCGGATGGCTCGCATCTCCGCGCCGTGAGGGTCCAATTTGGCCAGATCCACAGTCTCGCTTAGGCTAGACACGCCTTCGTTATTCTGACCCCAGCGATGGAGCAAGATGCTGCCGCTCATGATACGCCCAGGTTTATCCACGATCTGGAGAATAGAGCGCGCTGTCACGCTCTTTCCGCAGCCACTCTCCCCAACAAGGCCCAGAGTGGTACCGCGTCGTATAGCGAGATCTACGCCGTCGACGGCCCTAACCACGCCCTCGTGCAGAGGGAAGTGAGTTCTCAGGTCTTTCACTTCCAGTAGCAAGTCATCCTTCATATGCCGGCTCTCCATTACTATATGGGTTATCGCCTATAAGGATTGGCTGCATCACGCAAGCCATCTCCGAGAAAGTTCAGAACAAGTACCGAGACTACGACCAGTGCGGCAGGCCATAGCAGCCATGGATTCTGGCTGATCGCGCGAACGGTCTGGGCCTCCCTCAGGAGAACTCCCCAGCTAACGACAGGTGGGCGCAGCCCGAGACCAAGAAAGCTCAATGAGGTCTCGGCCAGAATCATGCTTGGGATGGCGAGCGTCGTGGAAGCGATGATATGGCTGGTGAAGGAAGGCAGCATGTAGCGGAAGATAATGCGCAGATGACTGGCGCCATCCAGTTCCGCGGCCATGATGAACTGCTCCTCACGCAATGCCAAAAAGCGACCACGCACCACTCGAGCCAGTCCGGTCCAGCCGATGAGTGAGAGAATCACCGTAATCCCAAAGTAAACCCGCAGTGGTGGCCAGTCCATGGGCAAGGCCGCCGCAAGACCCATCCAAAGCGGAATCGTCGGGATTGAACGCAAAAACTCAATGACGCGCTGGATCATGTGATCCACCACACCACCCACGTAGCCCGAGACACCACCCAAGAGAATGCCGAGGAACAGACTCAGCACTACACCTACCAAACCAATAGACATCGAAATGCGCGTACCATAGATCATCCGGCTTAACATGTCTCGCCCGAGCCGGTCGGCACCGAACAGAAACATCGGCTGAGTCTTGTCGACAGGCGCGAGTAGTCTCGTGCTGGCTGGCACAAGACCCAGCAATTTGTACGGCTCGCCTTGGGCAAAGAACCGTACACGGATCTTGCTACCCTCGTCCACCTCAAAGACCCTTCGGAGTGCAACAGGGTCGATGGATGACTTGAGTCCGTATACATAAGGATCAAATCGCACACGACCATCCTGGCGGTCGAGCCAGTGCAGCGGTTGCGGCGGCGCATAAAGGTACTGTGCATTCGTAACGTCTGGAGGGAACGGAGCGAGGAACTCTGGGAATAGTGCGACAAGGTAGATGAGAAGCGTGATGATCGCGCTCGCCAAAGCCAGTCTGTGGCTGCGGAAACGCCACCATATCAGCTGCGACTGTGACGCGACGAATACGCGCGCCTCTTGACCAGAATCGGCCTGGTCTATCTTGGCTGGTTCAAGGGCCGAGTTACCGGTAGTGTTTGAGATCGTCATATTCTAGTTTTCCTACGATTTCAGGCTCAACCGAATGCGAGGGTCCAGCCACGCTAAGAGGATGTCCGAGATGAGTGTGCCGATCACTGTCAGCACGCTGAGCATCAGGATAAAGGAACCTGCAAGATACATATCTTGCGCGACAAGAGCCTGCAGTAGTAGGGGGCCGGTCATCTCCAAATTGAGCACGACGGCAACAATTGTGGAACCAGAGACCAGGCCAGCTAGCGACCAACCCACCGTGCTGACAAACGGGTTGAGCGCTGCTCGCACTGGATACCGCATCAGCAGTTTGAACTCGGTCTGTCCCTTCGCCCGGGCAGTAACGACATAGGGTTGTTCCAGTTCATCAAGCAAGTTTGCCCGCATGATACGGATCAGGCCAGCGGTGCCAGACGTTCCCAGGACGATGAGTGGTATCCAGATGTGCTGTAGCATGTCAACGACTCTGGGCCAACTCCAGGGCGCATCCACGAATTGCGGTGAAAAGAGTCCCCCTACGCTCTGACCAAAGTACATGTAGGAAACCACCATAAGCACCAGAGCGAGAAGGAAATTGGGGATAGCCACACCCAGGAAGCCCAACGCAGTGAATATGTAATCACCTACGGAGTACTGCTTGACTGCTGAATAGATGCCAACAGGGAATGAGATCAGCCAAGTAAAGAGCAACGTTATGGTCGAAATAAGAACTGTGAGTCCGAGTCGCCCCCAGATCAGGTCAGACACAGGGGCATTCCAGCTGAAGGACCGACCAAAGTCTCCGTGCAATACGCCCCAGATCCACTTGCCATACTGCACATAGATTGGTTGCCCGAGGCCATACTGCTGTTCAAGTGCAGCGATCGCCTCCTGGTTCACTTCGACGCCCTGAGCCTCCAGGTTTCCAACGTAGGCTGTCAAAAAGTCGCCCGGCGGGAGCTGGATGATCACAAAGCTAACAATAGAGATTGCGATCAGCGTGGGTATCATCATCAATAGGCGTCGAGCTATGTATCTTCCCATATGCGTTCCTCCCGACGGCTCTCAGCAAGAGAGCGTCACTAATGCCCAGCCACTCGTGCATTCGTGTGCCGACCGCGTTTACAGGGGCGGCTACGCATCCGAATAGCTGATAACACCTGATCTCAAGCTGGCGCAATGCGCACGATCTCCCAGTCGTTGATCACCGGGATCGTGAACTCCAGTCCATCACTGGAGCTATTACAGTCAAGAGGCGTGTCGCTCAAGAGCGCTCTACCGGTCATAGTAGACGTCTCTCCGGGCACAAGGATCCGCACGTCATGAAGCGGAATCGTGTCCTGGTGTGGGCGATCGCCTGTTGCGTTGACAAGGTGCACCAAGTAGCTTTGGGCCTGACGATAGAGGGCAATTTGCAGGCTATGTGGCCCATTGATCACTATCGGGAACGGCCGCGAAGCGAGGGCTCGCACTGCATTTGCGATCAGATCCTGGTGATCAGGTTGGCGGTAGGTCCACACCAGTCGCCCAATCTCTCCCGGAAAGTATACGGTGCGTAGGCTGGTCACTGCCATGGGCAACTTGGTGTGCTTCGTGGGAATCGAGGCACGCTCGGGAGGCGAACCAGCCGCCTCAGGCACCGCGAAGGGCGGAACCAGGGTGAGCGGGACCTGCAGGTCACTGGATACCTGTAGCATGTCCAGCGCATTCATGATCAGCTGAGTTGGGCCGATACCCGCAACGAGTGGATGGTCGGCCACTTCTATCCGCATGTACGATGTGGTCTGGTTTCGCAGCCGATCCCCAGCGAATGTGACTCCCAGAGAGTCCGCCAGCCCGAGCGTATTTCTGCTGATGCCCTGCTCGTCACGCAAACTCGTCTCATAGGAGGCTATCAAGCTGCCGCCGCCCGCAGTGTAAACTTCCAGTGCTGCAACCGCTTGGTCACTAAGGCAGACTACGTTGGGGAGTATTACCACATCGAAAGGCCTCAAAGCCTCCGGCGTAATGTCCTCCGCGAGGACGAAAGTGAAGGGTATCTGGTGATTGACCAGGGCTTCAAGAAACCCGTACAGTTCCTCGCGTCCCCCGTGCGACAGGCTTGCCGTTGAGTAAACGATCGCCACTGGAGTCACGGGCGTGAGGTCAGTCAGCGCGTCAATCTGGGCTTTAGCGAGTGCGTTAAACTCGGCGACGCCGTCCAGTATGCGTTGATCATACTGTGTGTTAGGTATACCGGTCAAAGTATGCCAGATATTGCCACCATGTGCCACGACCTGGGCCAGCCAGAAACGACTCTCGGGCTGAGGCAAGGTCACATGACGCGTCGTCATGCCGGTACAGGCATGAATAATGACGATAGGCGGAACACCGCCGCTGATGACTCGCCCCAATTTCGAGGTCATGCCAGACCACCAATTGGGGCGCCTCTCGGAATAACCACTGGCAAAGTAGTCCAGCGGCTCCGAGCACGGGATATCAGCGTACTGCATGAGAGCGCTCACGTCTCGCCCACCACCCAGGCCGAATCCGCCCAGCCACAGCACGTCGGGACGCTTCGCCTTGCTGACTCGGTAGATCCCTCGCATGTGACCCAGGAATGATTCCGCTCGCCAGGAATCGGGGATGAGGGCAGAATCTGACGGCAATACCTCGCCGTATGTCGCACGGTACTTGTTCTGACATGTGGCGCAGTGACACGGTCGGTAACTGGCCCCGTTGTAGAACAGGCCATCCACATCGTATGAGAGGATCTCTTCCATTACCGGGAACGCTACCGCTTCCCCGCAGTACGGACCACTGGTGCATGTGGCGTATAGCAGGCTCCAGGGACCGTAGCGAGGCTCGCCAACGGCGACCGGCTGGTCGTCAGACCCCTTGACGAACCACTCTGGATGCTGATGGTAGATGCTATCATCAGCCTTGGTAAAGTCGACTCGAGCGATGAACTTCATGTCGAAGCGATGCGCCGCCTCCACCGCCTGGCCCAGCAGATCTCGCCCTTCCATGAAGGGGTTGACAAAGTGGCCCGGGACTTGACTGGGATACCACGCATAGATACCGCCCGCGTTGAATACTACAGCATTAGCGTGTAAATCTTCTTTGAGTTGCCGCATGACCTCGACGGGATCCGTCAGAGGCGTGTCCACAACCTGCATATTCACTTGCACTATGCGCAGGGGTTTGTGTCCCCAGTGCTGGTCTTCCATGTAAATTCTCCATCGCACTCATCATGCGCCGGTGTGGTCTGCGAGTGACTTCAGGTAGGCTCGCTGAGCCCAGGGACAGTTTACAGCAGATCGATCGCTACCACTTCATGATCAAGGATCGACGGCACGGTCACTGTAACATAGCCCGATTCGGCCCGAAACTGCGGAACCATGGTTGCTTTGAGCAGTTGAACGCTCTTGGCTTGCGTACCTTCGGGCATACGAATGCGCACCTCCTGCGCGCCCACCGGGTACAGTTCGCGGAAAGGGCCCTTCATCATCATCGGGTTAGTGAGATTCACCAGATGGACAGTGAGCGAATTCGTCTGTCGCCACATGGTCACGTCCAACACGCCCGGTCCGCTTACCGTAACAAGAGGATCCTCGTTCGTGGCCCAATCCACGGCGTTTTGAAGGATCCTGCCATGGTCTACGCACAGTACTTCCCAGAAGATGCGATCTGCATCCCACGGCAGATACACTACGCGACCGTCA
>ENA-OSEO01000772-OSEO01000772.1-sediment-metagenome-genome-assembly--contig:-NODE-772-length-72996-cov-6.402488_pt1 | contig 72996 bp, 48 predicted proteins | sample MGYA00237883_ERZ534232 | MGnify/ENA metagenome assembly ERZ534232
CGGATCGCAACCGGAAGAACAATGGCCCCGATCAGGGCAACCGCCGGCCCGGGCCAGATCATCCAGGATAATACCATGATGATCACACCTAAAATCCAGTAGGACAAATCCGCATTGACCATCAGTTTGGTTGCCGGCCGGATCATGATGACGTCGGCACCGCAGTCAGCCAGCGCTTTGGACATGGCGACGATTAGGGAGATCACAATAATAATGCCAATGAACTCAGTACCGGCGGCAACCAGACCGGAAAAAACCGTTTGGACCGCCGCAATGAAGCTTCCTTTGACCAGCCAGCCCATCAAGAAAAGGCCGGCTGTGCACGGAATGACAACATCTTTTTTAAATGCCATAGAAACAATGACGATCAGCACAATGGACAAAAATAACCAGTGGGCAGCAGTTAACATATTCATCCTCCTTAGTCATTTTAGTTTATTGCGTTCCCTGAGGTGTTGTCTTCTCCCCCGCTTCAGGTAAAATCCTGTTCTCCAGATTCCAGATAATCCCCCCTTCTCTTTGTTTAGTTTCTAAACTTTTTGCACAAAAAAAATTCGTGTCGACCACTCAATATTTACATGAGGCAAATATGTAAAGTATCCTACTTTGGAATCGTAAGAAGTTACGCCCACCTAAATGCGGAATATCTCAAACTTGTGGTTTTCAGGATCTTTGAGGTTGCATTGGAGTATTCCGCCGCCGTCGTTATCCTGGATTCATCGATGCCTAAAACCCTGGGTAACTTAGGCATTGGAAAGGTAATATAGCTGAAGACTTGATTGACGGTCGTGGCTGATTCGCTGCAATGCTTCTTATGGACTAACCCTGACGCAGTTCATCCAACATATACCTCACCAGGCTGAAGCTCATTCGGTGGTATCGTGCACAACACTATTATGTTTATAGTAACCTTTGCCGCAGGACGGACAATGGTAGTCATGGATATCGATCGTCACTTCCTTGTATTGAGGGCATTCCATGTAATCTCTGGCCAGATTAAAATAAATATGTTTGCAGGTATTTCAAGGATTATTTTCGAATAATTTTCGACACGATGGATGATTGGATCTTAAATGCCGAAAACTCTTCGGCATAATAAAATGAGAGCTTATCCTTTCCTCCTTGTAAGCGATCATAGAGGGTCAGATTACAAGGCTGGGTGATAGGATACGCACTCTTATTTTCACTTCTCGGTTGTTTTTCCTTTGCTTTGCCCGAATGTTTATTATAGCAACATTATATTTAGACGCTAAACTATGCCCTCGGCTTTTTCCTTTCTTCCGCGCCAAGGCTATCATTCAGTTTTTCAATGACCGTTTCAAAAACCTCGATTTCATGCTGGCCGAGTTGCGCTCTCAGTTGTTGATAAAAATTGAGATGTTCTTCTTTGTGAACCTGATAAGCAATACGTCCCTTTTCTTTCAAGGCGATGAGGATGCTCCGCGAATCACTAGGGTGGGGGGAACGTTTGACAAATTCCTTCGCTTCCAAGCGTTTCACGATCTGAGTGACGGCCCCCTTGGTGACGCACAAACGTCCCGCAAGCTCGCTCATAAGAATGCCTTCCCCAAGACCGATGGCGTCAATCGTATGGATTTCGCTGGGGGTTAAAGGACCAACTTCGCCAAAAGTCCTCGGGCTCTTCTCCAGTCGTTGCAGATGAATGAAGAGCCGGCCAAGATTTGTGCTGCCCCGGTTGCTATCTTCTTCAAGATTCTGTTTTTTCGGTTTCATCATATCATCTCTCATGCCCATAGTTTAGTTCCTATACAGTTCTTTGTCAAGTCCTTTTGGTTAGATTCCTCTAACACCAGGTTCAACATTGATAATAAGATAAGACGGCCAGCAGCATAAAGAGAGAAAATTGCTGAGAAGGATCAATATCCGAAATAATCATAATCGGCAAGTGCGGAATGGAGTCTGTTCGAATAAATTCAATAAGGATCAGCATGAAAAAACAACTGAGAAAGGGATTCATTTCAGTATGCTGATGAGAAAACTGTAAAGAGAGGTTTATGGTTCAGCTTTACGTTTTTATCATAAACTCAAAGATAATGCAGCAACAGCACACCGATGAGTGTTAACTGGTGTTAACCGCCCTATAACGTATTTTCCGTTGTTTGATATAGATTCAGTATAATGCCGGCAAGGTGATAAAGTCCTGCTTACTCTTCACTTCTTGGCTCTTCTGCTCATACCAGCTTTACTCAGGGATACCATTACTTCCTCATCCTCATGATGACACAAATCAATTCTTGCACCGAAAACACCTTAATGGTATCTCTATGATTTTTTAGTTGCCCTGCAGGGGGCAGTGGTATTAAGAAGGGATATTCGCAATCCTCATCCCGCCTGATGAGGCAACATTGCGGCATCCCTTCTTAATACCAAATAACAGTATAATCAAGATAATCAAGAAATTCTACCAAACACATCAGTTCACGAAAATCAAGGGAAGGTATTTAGATTTTCAAGGTTGGATTTACTTATTCAAACGGTTCATTTTTACTTCGCCATTAAATTGTTTGCTTGGAACCAATCCTGAACAACTTTAGCAACTTCATCTGAATTTTTATCCATGTAAAGTTGATGACTGTTTCCGTTGATCCCTTTCTCTGGCAAATCTATCCAAGTAACGCTTCCTCCTGCTTTTTCTACGGCCTCGGCGTATTTTTTGATCGTATCGTAGGCTGATGCCCAAAATGGCGAATCCTTAATAAAATCTCCATAAATAATCAATACAGGTACACCCTTAATTTTACTAAAATCTGTTTTTTCTAAATCAGGTGTGATAAAGGGTTCCAATAATACGACACCTTTAAACTTTTCGGGTGCTTCAAGCATTGCATCCATAGCAAATTTTGTGCCTTGACTATGAGCTATGACTACTGCTCCATCATCAAATTGATTCATATATTCCACATAGGCCTCAAGTGCTAACGGATCGGTGCTCTTCCATCTGGGGACAAACTGTTTGTTAAAATAATCGTAGGATTCTACTGGGAATTGCAGCCCTTCAAACGCCACCCCATATTCAGGGCCAAAACGAAACAACCCCCATCCGGCTTGTTTAGAACGATACTGCGGTGCATCTGTATATACTTCTGGAAACATGGAAAACCCTGCGCGCCCACGTTCAACAGCATCGGATACATATACGTCATGTCCTTGTTTTAAGAAGAATGTCTGCCATCCAGGCCTGCCATCGGGGGTTGTTTCAAAGGTAGCTCCAGTGAGGGCGCTTCCATGCCATAGCAATAAAGGATATTTGGCCTTGGGCTCCTCTAACTTGACATACGATACATACATCTGCCCTGATTCGTAATCTCCATTAAAATTCAAGAGATTTCCTTTTGCATCTTTTTGCATCTTGTCCTCTGGGACATTAACGGTAACATTCGACCCGCCCACGAAAAAACTACCCAATTCTTTTACTTGTAAAATCTGTCCTTGTGCATTTGCTGTTTTTTTAGCACAGCCCGTAAAAACGAGAACAATGCTGAGCAGAACAGCAGAAATTATTAGCACCTTTTTACGCATAGTATAACCTCTCCCCGTATTTATTTTAGTACATAAACTTTATTTTACTTTATGTTCTAAACTATAATTTGTCAAGAGTTTTCTTTATATCAGGGACTAGCAACATCATAGATAAAAAGCTTCAGGATGTTATCGATAAAGCCAAGGGGAGAGAGAAGAAATATGCTATTTATTCAAATATCAATTTGGTTTTTGTTCTTCATCCATCGTACGTGAACTGGGGTATCCTGACAGAAAGATTTCAGCCAATGGCACGTGGCTTATGGGAACGGTTCCATTCTCAAGAAAATGGTATTTCATTTTAAGCCAGCGTCTAAGGTGTTATCTGTTTTTCTGGAAGGTAACAGGCGCGTTTACCTTTAGTGTACTTATTGACTCGATATAGAAGGCCCTCCCCCTATAACTTATGCTCTCATTTTCATGGTTATTGCAATTCCGACTACAAAAAGTTCTGCGACTAGCCGTCCTTGCCCTCGCAAATAAAACAGGCTCCGCGATGTTGGTTTTCAGCCTAACGAGTCCTGCTTTTTTTACAGCCATTTAAAGCCAAATCTATCCTATCTACCATCACTCTCACGAAGGTTGCACAATTGCCAGATTAAATAGGTGCCTGTATTCTCATGATCTCTTCGATGAATTCCCGATGGTTGTTCGCCCCTTATTTTTACTGTTGTTGCCATCGTGTCATTAGCATCAACAACGGATATGACACGGGCGCACTGTGAGCTCTCTTCAAAAAAGGAGACCCGAAGGTCTCCTTTTTTGATGCTTTCATCGGTTGAGCGGTCTCGGTCATGAGCCTGACCGCGACCCGGCCAGCACGGCGGACCAAAGGGTCAGTCGTGGATGGAACTGCCGCCGATAAACTCCCTCAGAATCGAGTTCAATGGGACTGCCGCGTCATCGATTTCCGGATAATAGGAAAGCATCCTCAATAAACGCTGGGCATCGGCATATTGGGAAACCGCCGGCGTCACCTGCTGCAGCAGCGGCGTTGCATACTTTTTGAAAATCGAGGTTTCATAGAGCAGGGCGGAGTTGAACATGGCGTCGCAATCCTCCTGGAAAGGGAAGATGTATTTTTCCTCCCCCCGGCGAACCGAAGGCCATTGAACAAGGGTCTCTTTCGCTGTTTTGGCCCTGTATTGGGCGTCGCGAACCAATCGCCGCAGCAGGCGGGCGTCGCTGGTGGACACCCGGTTGTAGGAGTCGATGTCGATCTGCACCAGGGAACTGATGTAGATCTTGAATTTCATGGCCCGGTTGATGGCGGGCGTCAGGGCATCGTTCAAGGCATGGATCCCTTCCACGATGACCGGATGCCCCGGCTCCAGCTGCAGGGTCCGGGCGTCTGCCAGACGGCAGCCATTTTTGAAGTCAAAACAGGGTGCCTTGATCGGCTTTCCTTCGATGAGGTCCTTCAGGTTGCTGTTGAATGTTTCAATGTCGATGGCCTTCAGGGATTCAAAGTCGTACCCGCCATTTTCATCCCGGGGCGTATCCGACCGGTTGATGAAATAATCGTCGGTGGACAGCGTCACCGGACGAAGCCCCAAAACCCGAAGCTGGATCGCCAATCGATAGCAAAAGGTGGTTTTCCCCGAGGATGACGGACCGGCAATCAGAATCAGGCGCAAACGGTCCCGGTCTTCATAAATCTGGTCCGCCAGATTTGCAATGTATTTTTCCTGCAGGGCTTCCGATACATGGATCAGCTGTTTAACCTCTTGCGGGCCTTTTTTCGCCACCTGGTGCAATCCCAAGGCGTTGTAGACGTTCAAGGTCCGGGTCCAGTGTTTGGTTTCCTTGACGACGCTGACCAGCTTCGGCACTTCCGCCAAAGGGGCCAGGACACCGGGGGCTTTATAATCGGGGAAACGAATCAGAAAGCCGCTCTCAAAGGGCGTAAGCCCGAACAAATGGAGGCAGCCGGCACTAGGGGCCAGGACATGAAAGGAATGGAAGACCTGGTCGGACATGCGGTAGAGCCGGATTTTTTTCATGCCGATGCTGGTGAGCAGACTGGCCGCTTCGCTAAAGCCGCCCTGCTCCAAAATGGGAATGGCTTCCTTGGCAGGCAGGATGCTTCTCACGATGGGCTCATCCGCTGCGATCAGCTCCCGCATCTGTTCCTGGATCAGCTCCAAGGTCCTCTCAGAGGGTCTGGCAACCCCAGGGAATTCACAATAACAGTGCTGGCCAAAGGCCTGATTGACGTGGAGGGTCCACTGAGGAAACAACTCCCTGGAAACATGCGCCAGCAGCATGATCATGCTTTGTTTATAAATCGACATACCATAATAGGAAGACATGTCCAGCCAGTCCACATGGCCTTCCTCTTCGATTTCCGTATCCAGATCAACCACCAGGTTGTTATAACGGGCGCCGATGATCGGCAAGCCGCGCTTGCCTTTGTACGCTTCCGCCAGCGTCCGGAGCTTGGTTCCCTTTTTGATCCGTCGGGCATCCTTGGATTTTAAAGCGGGATCGGATATTGTGATTTGAACCATCGCGGTCCCTCCTGACATTATAAAAGTATTAGGGTCATTATACCATGGCGTTGTTGCCATATCCAAAGGTTTATTCCGGCACCGGTTCGGCTCCCGAGCCATTTTGGGGAATCAGGAGGATGGCCAGCATGGCGGTCAGTGCGACGAGAACACCAAAATAAAAGGCGTCCCTCTGCGCCGCCAAATAAACGGCATGGCCCGGTAGACCGACTGTTCCCGAATAATGGGCTGTCCTCAGCGCAACGATCATGCCGCCCAAAGCCACGCCCAGGGATTGTCCCAAGTTCCGCACGGTGGCCACCATACCGGAGGCAACCCCCATATGCTCTTTGGCAACCGAGGCGTAAATTGCGGTGTTGATGGCCGAGACACTGTACCCATTTCCACTGCCGAAAAAGGCCAGCGCAATGAGGATGAAGGGCAAGGAGGACCCTTCGCCCAAACCGCTCATGAGTATGCTCCCCAAAGCCACGGAACCCAGTCCCAGCAACGCCGGCTGGCGGCTGCCGACCCGGTCGGTCATCCGTCCGCCCAAGGGGGAGGATAGCATCATGATCAGCGGCGTAGCCAGCATGATCATCCCGGACTTATCCTGGGACATACGCAGCACATTGACCAGGAAAAACGGCATGAGGAAGGTGGTCATCATCTGGGCAATGTATGAACAAAGGCACGCCAGGATCGGCAGAGAGAACCTTCTGCTGCGGAAAAGCTCCAACTCCATCATCGGATTTTGGCGTCGGCGTTCGAGGGGGATAAAAAGCAGCAAACAGGCTATGGAAAATAGCAGTGTCCCCAGGAATTGGACGGAGGCCACACCCCAATCCTCCACATAATTGATGGCGACCGAAAGGGATACGATCATCAGCCCAAAAACCACGGCGCCCGCCCAGTCCATTTTTACCGGGGCTTTTGTATAGGTTTCGCGGGTTTTCATATAGCGCATTGAAACGATGATTCCGGCCAGACTGAAGGGAATGTTGACATAAAACAGCGCGTGCCAGCTGAAATAGGTCAGCAGCCATCCCCCAACGGTAGGGCCGACCGCCAGTCCGAGCGATACAAAGATCGAGTTGATGCCCAGCGCCTTCCCCCGTTCCTTGGGCCCAAAGGTTTTGCTGACGATGGCATGGGTAATGGAAACCACCATGCTGCCGCCCACCGCCTGCAGACACCGGAACAGGATCAGCAGCGGAAGATTAACGGAGAGCAACGGCAGCAGCAGGGACATCAAAGAAAAGATGGCAAAGCCGCCCACAAACAATCGTTTATAACCATGGAGATCGCCCAATCGGCCAAAGACCAGAAGCGAGCAGCTTAAGGTCAGCATGTAAATCAAGGATAACCAGCTGATGGCGCTCATGGAGACACCGAATTCGAAGGCCATGCCGGGGAGCGCAAGGTTAATGCTGCTGGTGGTAAAGGTTGCGATGAAATTCGCCAGGCCGGTGACGGCAAAGACCATCCATTTATCTTCAACGATGAGTTTTCTCATAATACTCTGACCCTCCTATGGCAACTCGCTCATATGACTATTTTAGCCTCTTTTGGGGGAAGTGTGAAGGGTGGGGATTTTTTGCATTTGAAATCAGTATCACTGTTAATGCAATTGTTTGCTGTTAACCGTGAGTTTTATGAGGTGGGATTTGGCTATATGATTGAATTTGTTTGAGTTGCTCTGTCCCTTTTTTGCGGGCACCCGCAAAATGGGGACGGTGACTTTTTGCGGGCGCCCGCAAAAAGTCACCGTCCCCAAGCCCAGCCCCAAGCCCCAAACAAAAAAGCCGTTCTTTCGAACGGCCTGTATCACCATGATTTTTCAGTTCATTGGGCAGCCTATTTGAACTTGCGCTTCCGTGCCGCCTCAGATTTTTTCTTTCTCTTGACGCTGGGTTTCTCGTAATGTTCGCGTTTTCTCACTTCGGACAAAACACCGGACTTCTGACAAGTACGCTTAAAACGGCGCAGTGCGCTATCTAAAGTTTCATTCTTTCCGACTCTAACTTCACTCATCTTGTTACCCCCCCTTCCAGGTCATCGCATGTCCATTTGCAGTAAGGCTTACAAATAAGTTTTCCCGCAAATATCAACATACGGTTTATTATACCGTATAAAACCAACCTGGTCAATCATCAACCGGGAGGCCAATGCAAATTTCGGCCGCCAAGCAGATGAAAATGCAGATGGTCTACCGTCTGCCCTGCCTTTTTGCCGCAATTGCTGACGATCCTGTAACCATCCGTGAGACCTTGCCGAAGCGCTTCCTCGCTCATCACCTTGAACAGATGACCTAACAGAGGCTGATCCTCTTCCTTCATTTGATTGAGGTTGGGTATGTGCTTCTTGGGGATAAATAGAATGTGGGTCGGGGCTTCAGGATTTATATCTCGGAATGCCAGTATTTGATCGTCCTCGTAGACCTTGGTGCTGGGAATTTCACCGGCCACAATTTTGCAGAATAAACAGTCGGACACATGGACACCCCCTTTAGCTACATCATACCTGGAATCCTTTACACTCGAAAATTATACCATTCCAACGGCAAGCTGGCAAGCGACGCCTCATCGCTTCCTGGTCATTCCGACCATCATTCAGACTGTCATTTCAGCCGTCATTTCAATACAACCAGCTCGGCCTCCCAACTGTCGGGCTTGCAGCCGGCCTCACCGGTGAGCCGGACGGTCCGGAGCTGTCCTTTGATGCCGCCTGCCGGTCCACCCGCCACCGGCGCCCCTTGTGGTGCGGTTTCCGGGGGCAAGATCAGCGTCACTTCCAGATAATTGTCGGTGTGGCCTGCCCAGATCCCGGGGGCGATCTCCTCCTCCACCAGAACCTCCTGGCAGCGTCCAGCCCATTGCCGGGCATATTGCCAGCTCAGCTTCTCGCCCAAATCGATCATACGGCGGCTCCGGTCCTGCTTCGTCTGAGGCGAAACCTGTCCCGGCATCTTCGCCGCTTCCGTTCCCGGCCGTTGGGAATAGGCAAAAACATGCAAGCGGGAAAAGCCCATCGCTTCCACAAATTCCAGACATTGCCGGAACTTCTCTTCATCCTCGCCCGGAAAGCCCACCATCACATCTGTGGTCAAGGCAATATCGGGGACCATCTGGCGGATTTCCATCACTTTTTGCCGGAAATCCGCGGTGCTGTAGGGGCGGTTCATCCGCTTCAAAATCGCATCCTGCCCGCACTGCAGCGGCAGATGCAGCTGCTTGCACAGATTGGGATAACGCCAGAACAGTTCCAGCAGTGCCCGGGTCGCCTCCATGGGTTCCAGGGACCCCAGTCGGAAACGCACCTGGGGAAACCGAGGCAGAAGCTTGCCCAGCAAACGGCTCAATCCTTCCCGATCGCCCCGGTCCCAGCCATAGGCCCCCAAGTGGATGCCCAGCAGGACGATCTCCCGGTATCCCTCCGCCGCCAGCTCCGCCGTCTGCTGCATAACTTCCTCCTCGGGCAGGCTTTTCCACGGCCCCCTTACATAGGGAATGATGCAATAGGTACAGAATTGCCGGCAGCCATCCTGGATCTTCAGGGTCGCCCGGGTACGGTTCAGGCCCTTCAGACTGCTGTGGGCCAGGGATTCTTCGATGATTTTTACCGGATGGTCCTCCAGGCGCCGCATCCGCAGCTGCCGATCAACCATGTCCGTTAATTGGTCCTTCTCCGCATTGGACACGATCATATCCACATCGCCCGCGTCCATGAGCGCGGCGGCCGCCGGGGCATAGCAGCCCGTCACCACCAGCAGGGCATGGGGACTCCGTTTCCGCAAGCTTCGGATCATTTTGCGGGATTTCTGGTCCGCCATCTGCGTCACCGTACAGGTGTTGATGATATAGGCGTACGCCGGCTCCTCAAAGCCAACGATCCGGTAGCCTTTCTGTTCGAATTCGCGGGCAAACCGCTGGCTTTCACTTTGGTTGACCTTGCAGCCTAAAGTATAGAAGGCAACAGAATACTGATTCATCGTCCCGTGTCCCCCCATAGAAATTGCAGCACCGAGAGCAGCATCAGACCCGCCGTTTCCGTGCGCAGGATGCGCGGCCCCAGGGTCACATTGATTCCGCCGCTGGCTTTAGCCAGCTCCACCTCGCCTGCCGCCATACCCCCCTCCGGGCCAATCAGCATATAAAGACATCCGGCTTCTTCTCTCCCGGTTTCTTCTGATGCACCTTCCGCCCCCTCGAACCGAAGCCTGTCCAGCTTGCCCTTTTGTTTCTCCAGCACCGCGCCCAAGGCCTCGCCGCCCTCCTCCCAGGGAACCAGCAACAGGTCATGGTCATCCAGTTCTCCCAGGAATTTTTTCAGGGTCTGGGGCATATGGACCTTGGGAATCGCCAGGCGGCCGCATTGGCGGGCGGCCTCCGCCGCCACCTTCTGCCACCGCTCCTGCCGTTCCCGGCGTTTCTTGTCCTGATCGAGCTTCACCACCGAACGGGTCAATTCCAGAGGAATGATCTCGCTGACACCCAGCTCCGTAGCCTTCTGGACCACCCACTCCATCTTTTCCCCTTTGGGAATGCCTTGCACCAGACAAGTGCGCAAAGGGCTCTCCCGCCGCTGGGCCACCATGCCGGTCAAGGAAACGGCGGCTTCGTCCCGGGTGATTTCCCGGATCTTCCCCTGATACCCCTTCCCTTCACCGTCAAAAATCTCCACCGCATCCCCTGGCGACAGCCGGAGCACCTTGGACAAATGCTTGAACGCCTCGCCGCGGATCCATGCCGTTTCCGATGAGATCCCGGCCGCAGGCACATAAAAACGTTCCATCATGTTGACCTCGTTTCGAACTTTCTATGGCCGCAGGTAAGTGGCCGCCACCCAACCGCCTTCCCGTTTTTCCCGAAGCAAGCGGAAACCTCTTTGGAGCAACGCCGCCTTGACCTCCTCCTGCCGTTCCTCAATGATCCCCGAAACCAGCAGATGGCCGCCCTTCCTCAAAAATCCGGCAAAATAGGGGCTCATAGCCAGAATCACATCCGCAACGATATTGGCCGCCACAAGATCAAATGTCCCCTCAGCCGATCCATCCCCAGCTGTTTCCAAAGCAGGGCCGCCCAGCCGCTGGCGCAGCGCGCCGTCGGAAATAACATCCCCTTGCATCGCGCGGAAGGTCTCCGGATCCAAATGGTTTTTCAAGGCATTCTCCGTCGCTACCCGCACTGAGTTTTCTTCAATGTCCACCGCCGTCGCATCGGCAGCGCCCAGGAGCATGGCGGCAATGAACAGGATACCGCTCCCGCAGCCCAGGTCCAGGATCCGGTCTCCCGGCTGTACCAGCGCTTCCAGCTGTTCCAGGCAAAGCCGGGTGGTATGGTGCTGGCCCGTGCCGAAGCTGGAGCCAGGATCGATCTCCAGGATCTTCCGGCCGCCCTTCTCCTCCCAGCTTTCCCAGGAGGGCTTGACCACCAGCTTTTCTCCTACCGTAAAGGGCTTGAAATACTTCTTCCAGTTGTTGGCCCAATCCTCTTCCTTCACATCGGCCAGCTCCGCGTCCAGCCGGCCGTAAAGCCCTGCCTCATCCTGCCGCTTCATGGCCAAAAGAGACTGCCGCAGCCACTGGAGCTGCTCCCGGCCCTGCGTATTGTCCGCCAGATAGACCCTGATGTTGGTCTCCCGGCCCCGCTGCTTCAGGACCTCATCGTCCACATAATCCCAGCGTGCCGCCGTATCCCCTTCCAAAAACCGTTCCAGGTCCCGGCTGTCCTCCACGATCATCCCTTGGATGCCCAGGGCGATCAAAGCGCCGGTGACCGGTTCAATGCCTTCCGTGGTCGTAAAGATCCTGACTTCCGTCCAATTCATAGCCTTCATCCTATCCATTCGTATTCATGTGAAAAGAGAACCACCCGCGGTCAACGCTATGGTCGTTCTCTTTTTTAGTCAATCCTTATCGAAAAGCCGTTCGAAAATGCCCTTCTGCTTCCCGTTCTTTTTCTCAGACCGGTAGTTTTCCTCGCCGGACAGGCGGGAGAATTCCTGAAGCAATTCCTTCTGCTGATCGGTCAGCTTGGTGGGCGTCGCAATGATGATTTTCACCAGCTGGTCGCCCCGGCCGCCGCCCCGCAGATGAGGGATACCCTTGCCCTTCAGCCGGAGCAAGGTATGGGTCTGGATCCCCTCAGGCACTTTCAGGGTTGCCTTGCCGTCCAGGGTCGGCACGGAAATCTCCGCGCCCAGAGCCGCTTGGGCAAAGGTAACCGGCATCTCCATATAAACGTCATTGCCTCGGCGTTCGAAAATTTTATGAGGCTTGACGCGGATAAAGATGTAGAGGTCCCCCGGTTCACCGCCCCGGTTGCCGGCTTCTCCTTCGCCGCTTAAGCGGATCCGTGAATCATTGTCCACACCCGCCGGAATCTTGACCTTCAGCGTCTTGCGTTTGCGCACCCGGCCCTGTCCGCTGCATTCCGGGCAAGGCGTTTCAATAATGGTCCCTTCGCCGTCGCAGTCAGGACAAGGGCGGATCGACTGGAAGCTTCCCAGAGGCGTCTTCTGGGTCATTCTCACCTGGCCGGAGCCCTGGCATTTGGGACAGCGTTTCTTAGTGGTCCCGGCCTTGGCGCCGGTGCCTTGACAGGCGCTGCAGGTTTCGGGCTTCACCACCTCGATATCCTTTTCCACGCCGAAAGCGGCCTCTTCAAAGGTAATCTCCACATCCTTGCGCAGATCCGCGCCCCGCTGGGGCCCGCGGGCCTGCTGACGGCCGCTCTGTCCGCCCATTTCACCGCCGAAGAACATGTCAAAGATGTCGCCGAAGCCGCCCGCACCGCCGAACCCGCCATAACCGCCGGCACCGCCGAAGCCTCCGAAGCCTCCGAAGCCGCCGGCACCCTGGCCATCCACGCCCGCATGGCCATACTGGTCATACCGGGCCCGTTTGTCCGCATCGCTCAGCACTTCGTAGGCTTCGTTGACTTCCTTGAATTTTTCTTCCGCTTCTTTGTTGTTGGGATTGACATCGGGATGATACTGCCGTGCCAGCTTCCGATATGCTTTTTTAATATCAGCATCCTGGGCGCCCTTTTGGACGCCCAGAACCTCATAGTAATCCCGCTTAGTCATTTTTATTTATCGTCCTTCACTTCGAAGTCGGCATCCACCACCGTGTCGTCGCCGCCCTGGTGGCTCTGGCCTTCGCTTTGTCCGCCGGCTTCCGCGCCGGGGGCAGCGCCTTCGCTCTGCTGGTACATCTTTGCCGATACCGCATAAACGGCATTGGTCAGGGTTTCGCTCTTGGCTTTCATGCCTTCGAAGTCATTGGCCTCGATGGCCTTCTTCAACTCCTCGATGCCCTTCTCCACGGCGGCTTTTTCGTCGGCCGTGGCTTTATCGCCGGCATCCTTCAGGGTTTTTTCAGACTGGTACACCAGATTGTCCGCGTTATTGCGGGTTTCGGCTTCTTCTTTGCGCTTCTTGTCATCAGCCGCATTCATTTCCGCTTCCTTGACCATCCGTTCGATGTCGTCATCGGTCAGGCCTGAAGAGGACGTGATGGTAATGGCCTGTTCCTTGCCGGTACCCATGTCTTTGGCGGAAACGTGAACGATGCCGTTGGCGTCAATGTTGAATTTCACTTCGATCTGGGGAATTCCCCGGGGAGCCGGCGCGATGCCGGAGAGCTGGAATCGTCCCAGGGTCTTATTGTAAGCAGCCATCTCACGTTCGCCCTGCAGGACATGAATGTCCACGGAAGGCTGGTTGTCGCTGGCTGTGGAAAAAATCTGGCTCTTGGAGGTGGGAATGGTGGTGTTGCGGTCGATCAGACGGGTGAACACGCCGCCCAAGGTTTCGATGCCCAGGGACAGGGGCGTCACGTCCAGCAGCAGCACGTCTTTGACCTCGCCTGCCAGAACGCCGGCCTGGATGGCGGCGCCGATGGCGACGCATTCGTCAGGATTGATACCCTTGAAGGGTTCCTTGCCCAGCAGCTGCTTGATGGCCTCCTGCACCATGGGAACACGGGTGGAGCCGCCCACCAGCAGGACCTTGTCGATTTTCGCGGCCGTCAAGTCAGCGTCCTTCATGGCTTTCCGGGTGCATTCCAGAGTCTGGTCCACCAGGTCCCGGATCATGTCTTCGAATTTGGCGCGGGTAAGGGTCATATCCATATGGACCGGTCCTTCCGCCGTAGCGGTGATAAAGGGCAGGTTGATCTGGGTGTTCATCAGGTTGGACAGTTCGAACTTGGCTTTTTCAGCGGCTTCCTTCAGACGCTGCATGGCCATTTTGTCGTTCTTCAGGTCCACGCCGTTGCTCTTTTTGAATTCGGCAACCATCCAGTCCATGATCCGCTGATCGAAGTCATCGCCGCCCAGACGGTTGTTGCCGTTGGTGGCCTTCACCTCAAAGACGCCGTCGCCCAGGTCGAGGATGGAAACGTCGAAGGTGCCGCCGCCCAGGTCATAAACCAGAATGGTATGGTCGTCGGATTTGTCCACACCGTAAGCCAAAGCGGCTGCGGTGGGTTCATTGATAATGCGGAGCACTTCCAGCCCGGCGATCTGTCCTGCATCACGGGTGGCCTGGCGCTGGCTGTCCGTGAAATATGCCGGCACCGTAATGACGGCTTGGGTGATGGGGCTGCCGATGTAAGCCTCTGCGTCCGTTTTCAGCTTCTGCAGGATCATGGCCGAAATTTCCTGGGGCGTATAGCTTTTATCGTCAATCTTGACTTTGTAGTCATGGCCCATTTCACGTTTGATGGATTGGATCGTCCGTTCCGAGTTGGTGATGGCCTGCCGTTTGGCGACCTGGCCGACCAGCTTTTCGCCGGTTTTAGAAAATGCCACCACCGAGGGCGTCGTTCTGGCCCCTTCGGAATTGGGGATGACGACGGCTTCGCCGCCTTCCATAAAAGCAACGCAGGAATTCGTTGTGCCTAAATCGATACCAATTACTTTACCCATAATTATCTTCCTCCAGTCTTAATCTATCCGTTTGGGTTTGATGTTGATTTTTTATTCATACCGCGGCAAGCCGCAGGTATATGCTGAGTCGTGTCATTCAGCCTTGGTGACCTTGACCATGCTGGGTCTGAGCAGACGGTCGCGGAAGGTGTAGCCTTTACGAAGCACCATCACCACCTGGTTGTCTTCCTCGCCTTCCGCCGGCGCCGCATGAATCACGGCTTCGTGGAAGTTCGGATCAAAGGGCTGGTTCAAGGCCTGGATTTCCTTCAGCCCCTCCTGCTGCAGGATATCCGTGAATTGTTTTTGGATCATCATGAAGCCGTCCAGAACTTTTTGGGTTTCAGGGCCGGCCGATTCCACAGCGGCCATGGCATGATCCAGGCCGTCCAGAACGGGAAGGAATTTCTCGATCATATTCTGGACCGCGTAATGGCTCCAGTCCTCTTTATCCTTTTGGGTCCGTCTGCGGAAGTTATCAAAATCTGCCGAAAGCCTCAGCAGCTGATCCTTGGTCTGAGCCAACTCCAGGGCAGTCTGGTCCGATCCTGCGGCACCTTCCTCCCCGGACTTCTCCGCAGCCTGCCGGTCCTGAGCCTGAATCTCCGCTTCGCTCAAAACCTGGCCTTCCACGGCTTCCTTGGCTGCATGGGCCGCCTTTTCGGATTTGTGTTTCGCATTCATTGCAATAGCCTCCTGTTCGATTTTACCGGGTTGCCGGCCTCAATGTCCAAGCCCTTCGGACAAGGTCTTGGCCAGATATTCCAGCAGTCCGGCAGTCCGGGAATAGTCCATCCGGGTCGGTCCCAGCACCCCGACGGTGCCGATGACCTTGCCGTTCATCTGATAGGTGGCTGTCACCATACTGCAAGCCGACAGCCCTTTATGGGGATTTTCCGTGCCAATTTTAATGGTAATGCCCTGGTTCTGGTCTTTGATGCTGGACAGCATCAATTCCTGCATGATCTGATGCTCCTCCAGCAAGGCAAGGACGTCCCTGACCTTGTCGATGCTGCGGAATTCCGGCTGATTCATGATGTTCAGGGCGCCGCTCAAATACATCTTGTGCTCATATTCCACCGTCAGCGCTTCTTCCACCGAATCCAAAATGTCCTTCAGCAGCGTCACCTGGCTGTCCCAAGCCGAACGGATGCTTTGCAAGGTGCTTTTCCGCCATTGCTCCACCGTCAGACCGCAAAGGGCGTTGCTCAGCATGCCGGAGACCTCTTCCAGCTGCCGGCGATCCAATGCCGCCGGCATTTCCAGAACGCGATGCTCCACATGGCCGTTGTCCAGGACAAGGATCAGGACCAGCTTGTTTTCCGCCAGGGGAAGAATCTGGATATGAGTCAGTACATTCTGGCTGTAAGAAGGCGCCATCAGCATGGCGGTATAGTTGGTCATTTGAGACAGCAGCCGGACTGCCCCCTGAACCAGGGTTTCCGTGGCCTGGATCTGGTTGGCCAGGGCACTCCGGATGTGGTTCCGGGCGTCCCGGGTCACGCTCTGGCGCGACATCAGGAAATCCACATAATAACGATAGCCGATCTGGGACGGCACGCGACCGGCGGAGGTGTGGGGCTGTTCGATCAATCCCATATCCTCCAGATCCGCCATTTCATTGCGGACCGTGGCCGCACTGACGCCCAGGTCGTATTTTTTGGAGATCGTCCGGGATCCCACAGGCTCCGCTGTGGCAATGTAATCCAGGATGATGGCTTCCAAGACTCTTTTTTTGCGATCTTCCATCTCCATAGGATCACCTCCTGCATGAATCCTCGGGTCCTCTGCGCCTCATTGTTAGCACTCTCATGTTTCGAGTGCTAAGCTTTACATTCATAAATGTACCACCCCTCAAAGCGGTTGTCAATAGATTATCCCATTGAATGTCAAGGATAGTCAAATTATTTTTCATAACCTCCAGTTTCGATGAAAACCCTTGCTATCAAAAGAAATCCACCAGGATCTCATTGCTCTGGAGCAGGCCTTCCAGAGTCAGCCGGAGGGACTTTGCATCCATCTCCATCATCCCCGTGGCCACGTGCTTTTGGATCACCGCGCCGAAGTCCTCTTCCAGGGTCCGGCCGAAGCATTCCCGGTAGTCCCGTTGATGCACCCCCTCCGTCATCCGAAGGCCCAGGAAAAGCATCTCTTTCTTCTGCATTTCCCGGTCGATGGTTTCCTCAAAGGCCCGGGGAACCAGGTTGCGCTTGATCATCCGGGTGTACAGCAGGAGATCCTTATGATTGGTATAGCGAACATGGTTGATGTAACCGGAGGCCCCGGCCCCCATGCCCGCGTATTCCTTGTTCTTCCAATATAAGGTGTTGTGGCGGCTTTCCCGGCCGGGCTTGGCAAAGTTGCTGATTTCATAATGGACATAGCCTGCCGCCAGAAGGCGCTCCCGGGCCAGGAGGTATTGCTGCCGTGCCGTCTCCTCGTCCACGGTATGGACTTCGCCGCGAGCCGCTTGCTCCGCCAGGGGGGTTCCCGGTTCAAGGTTGAGCTGGTACAGGGACAAATGCTCCGGCTCCAGGGCAATCGCCTGGTCCAGCGTATGGCGCCAATGGTCCAGGGTCTGGTCCTGCAGCCCGTACATCAGGTCCAGACTGAGGTTTTCCCAGCCCAGACGGCGGGCCATTTCCCAGCTTTCATAGACCGCCCGGACATCATGGCTGCGGCCCAGCCATCTTAAATAGAAAGGATCAAAGCTTTGAACCCCTAATGACAGGCGGTCACAGCCATGATCCCGTAAGATTTTCAGTTTTTCTTCAGTCAGGGTCCCGGGATTGGCTTCCACGGTGAATTCCTGCAGGTTTCTTGGCTTCAGGCGTTCCATCAAGCCCTCCAGGAGCCGTTCCAGATGTTGATCCACCAGAACGGTGGGCGTTCCGCCGCCGATGTAGAGGGTCTCAATGTTCCAGTCATGGCGAACCCCGCAGGCTGAATAGCATTCCCATTCATGCAGCAGACTGGTGATGTACTGACCCTGCTGGGGCGCACCCACGTTGGCATTGGAATAGAAATCACAGTAATTGCAGCGGGTGGTGCAAAAAGGGATGTGCACGTACACGCCCATCGCGCGTTCCTTCATAAAATTGCTCCTTCAGTTCACTCAATAAGTTGTTCCGCCCTTGGCGCGGTCCGCCGGACTGCGTCAAGGGCACGGTTTTGTTCCAACGGGGAAGGTTTATTCCTCATCCAGGCTCAGAACGGCCATGAAAGCCTCCTGGGGAATTTCCACGCTGCCCACCTGTTTCATACGCTTTTTGCCTTCTTTTTGTTTTTCCAGCAGCTTGCGTTTCCGGCTGATGTCGCCGCCGTAGCATTTGTCGATGACGTTCTTCCGGAAGGCCTTGACGGACTCCCGGGCAATGATCTTTGAACCGATGGCGGCCTGGATCGGCACCTCGAACATCTGGCGGGGAATCAGGGATCGCAGCCGCACCACCAATTTGCGTCCCCGGACCTGGGCTTTTTCGGTATGGACGATGATGGACAAGGCATCCACGACCTCGCCGTTGATCAGAATGTCCAGTTTAACCAGGTCGGAAGCCCGATAATCCTTGATTTCGTAGTCCAGGGAAGCATAGCCCTTGGTCCTGGATTTCAGCTCATCAAAAAAATCATAGATGATCTCCGCCAGGGGCAGTTCATAATGAAGGTGGACGCGGGTCGCCGTCATATATTCCATGGTGATGAAGGTGCCCCGTTTGTCCCGGCAAAGCTCCATCACCGCGCCCACAAAATCCGAAGGGACCATGATGGAGGCGCTGACGTACGGCTCCAGGATGGTTTCGATCTTCTGGACCGGCGGCAGCTTCACCGGATTATCCACCATCAGCGCCTCGCCATTGGTCTGGATCACCTTGTAAATGACGCTGGGGGCCGTTACGATCAGGCTCAAGTCGTATTCCCGCTCCAGCCGCTCCTGGACAATGTCCATATGGAGCAAGCCGAGAAAGCCGCAGCGAAAACCGAAGCCCAGGGCCACGGAGGTTTCCGGTTCGTAGAGCAGGGAGGCGTCGTTCAGCTGGAGCTTTTCCAGAGCGTCCCGCAGTTTTTCGTAATCATTGGTCTCCACAGGATACAGGCCGCAGAACACCATGGGTGTGGCATGGCGGTAGCCCGGCAAAGGCTGAGTGGCCGGATTGAGGCCATCGGTAATGGTGTCGCCCACCCGGGTGTCCTTGACGTTTTTGATGCTGGCCGCCAGGTAGCCCACCATGCCGGCCTCCAGAGAATCCACAATTTTAGGTGACGGGACAAAAACGCCCGTCTCGATCACCTCGAATTTTCTGCCGGTGGACATCATCTGGATGGTATCGCCCTTGGCCACCCGGCCATCCACCACCCGGATATAGGAAAGGGCGCCGCGGTAGGCGTCGAAGTTCGAGTCGAAAATCAGGGCTTTCAGCGGACCATCGGGATTGCCCTTGGGACAAGGGATCCGATGGATCACCGCCTCCAGAACTTCCGGGATCCCGGTGCCCTCCTTGGCGGAGGCCATGATCGCCTCGGAGCAATCCAGTCCGATCACCTCTTCGATTTCCTTTTTGACCCCTTCCGGATCGGCGCTGGGCAAGTCAATTTTGTTGATGACCGGGATGATCTCCAGGTTGTGCTCCAGAGCCAGATACACGTTGGCCAGGGTCTGGGCTTCAATGCCCTGGGTGGCATCCACCACCAGCAAGGCCCCTTCGCAGGCCGCCAGACTACGGGATACCTCGTAGGAGAAATCCACATGTCCCGGGGTATCGATCAGGTTCAGCAGGTAAGTTTCGCCATCGGGAGCCGTGTAGTTCATCCGCACCGCCGTCAGCTTGATGGTGATGCCCCGTTCCTTCTCAAGATCCATCTGGTCCAGGATCTGCTTGGACGTCATCTCCCGGGCTGTCAGTGTCCCGGTATACTCCAGGATGCGGTCGGCCAGGGTGGATTTGCCATGATCTATATGTGCAATGATGCAGAAATTGCGGATCTTGTCTTGTTTCATCCTGATGTCTTCCTCCGTTTTTTACTTATCTTATATATGATATCAGTATCGATTCCTTCATGCAATCGTTACTTTAGGCTGCTTTCTGCCGCGGATGCGACCCGTCAGCGGCCGGCATGCTGATCCAGGATCTTCAGGCGGACCTGCTCCGTGTATTGGATGGCGTCCCGGATGGTCTGCTCCAGGAGGCGGATAAATTCTTCCGCCTCCTGGGAATTGCCGCGGTTCTTCTGCTTGATCCACCCCAGCTTCATTTTATCGGTGTTGTCTTCCAAGGGGATGGAGATCATCCGCTGGTCGACGAAGTTCTCCAGCAGCAGGCCGCTGCCTAAAGTGATCACGTCCGAATTGACAATGATGTTGGTGGCGGTGGCCCGGTCATTGATGTGGATCACCCGCTCCGGCTGCTTGAAGGATAAGAGGTGGATCTCTTCCGAAAAGGCCATGGAGGCGCCCAGGTCATGTTCAAAGGTCATGAAAATCCAGCCTTCCAGATCTCCGGGGGCGATGGAAGCTTTGCCGCTGAGCGGGTGTCCCTCCCGCATAAAGACCCGGGGCTGGATCTTCTCGATCTCATGAAACTCCAGGTTCTTGGTGTCCAGAAGGCGCCGGATCAGTTTTTCCGTCATATTGGAGGTGAAAATCACGCCCAGGTCCGCCATGCTGTTGTAGACGTCGTCGATCACCGAGTACATGCCTGTTTCCTTGATGGTGAAGCTGAAACGCGGGTTCTCGACCTCCCCCAGCAGACGGATGAAAGCATCCACCGCAAAGGGATAACGCTGGGTGGCCACGCTGAAATGGACGGTGGGCTTGACGGTTTCACTTTGGTAAATGGATTCGATGTGCTGCTTCTGTTCAAGCAGCGCGTGGGCATAGCTCAGGAATTCCTTTCCTTCGGCGGTAAGCTCGACGCCGCGGTTGCTGCGCTGAAAGATCCGGATATGCATCTCGTCTTCCAGTTCCTTTACCGCGTTGCTGATGCTGGATTGAGAAAGATAGAGATTCTGTGCGGCACGGTTGAAGGAGCCGCATCGGGCAACCTCTGCGATATATAACAGCTGCTGGAACGTCATGATGGGATTCCTTTCCGGCCGGCAAGCCTGCACGTGGCGTCATGATTGTGTTCTATAGAAATATTATATCAAAACCAATTCAAACCGCAATCTGTTATCGAATTTATTGATAGCCAGGTCCTGATATCCGCTTCTACCACTTTGCAGCCGCTTCCTTTTATAATGAAACCAGAGGATGGCCGATGCGCACGCTCGGCCCATAAATTGTTTGAAAGGATTGAATGGCTATGTCAGACCATAAAAACCAAGGATTTGCAACACGCCAGATCCATGCCGGCGCTCAGAGGGATAACCACGGTGCGCTCTGCGCGCCGATCTACCAGACCGCCACCTTTGCCTTCGACTCTGCAGAACAGGGCGGGCGCCGCTTTGCCGGGCAGGAAGACGGTTACATCTATTCCCGCATGGGCAACCCCACGCAAACGGTGGTGGAGCAGAAAATGGCCGCATTGGAGAACGCTGAGGCGGGACTGGCCACAGCCTCCGGAATGGGCGCCATCGCCACGGCGTTATGGTCCTCTCTGAAAGCCGGAGACCATATCCTTTCCGATGACACGCTTTACGGCTGCACCTTTGCGCTTTTGACCCACGGCCTGACCCAGTACGGCATTGAAGTGGACCTGATCGACTTCGCCAAACCCGAGCTGGTCAAGAAATCCATCAAACCCAACACGAAAGTGGTCTATTTCGAGACGCCCTGCAACCCCACCATGAAGCTCATCGACATTGCTCAAATCGCCGCCATCGCCCACGAAGCGGATCATCCGATCCATGTAATGGTGGACAATACCTTCTGCACGCCTTATCTGCAGCGTCCGTTGGATCTGGGCGCCGACTCCGTGGTCCACAGCGCCACCAAATACCTGAACGGCCACGGCGACGTGGTGGCCGGCGTCATCGTTGGCAAGCAGGACTTCATCACCCGCTGTAAAAGCTACGGCTTGAAGGATCTTACGGGCTCGGTCATCAGTCCCTTTGACGCCTTCCTGCTGAACCGCGGCATGAAAACCCTGGACATCCGCATGGACCGTCATTGTCAAAATGCCATGGCTCTGGCAAACATGCTGGCGGAGCACCCCGCCGTCCGGAAGGTCTACTATCCCGGCCTGCCGGATTTTGAAGGCTACGCCATCGCCAAAAAACAAATGAGCCAATTTGGCGGCATCATATCCTTTGAGCTGAATGCCGACCGGGCAGCCGCCGCCAACTTCCTGAACCATCTGGAACTGGCCACCATTGCGGTCAGCCTGGGCGACACGGAAACCCTGGTGCAGCAGCCTGCCAGTATGACCCATACCGCCTATTCCCCGGAGCAACTGGCGGAGGTGGGGATCTCCGAAGGATTGATTCGGATTTCGGTGGGACTGGAAACCACCGACGACCTTCTGGCCGCCTTCAAAACCGGTCTGGATCAGGTCAAGACCCGCTAAGATTTGAACCACCGCAACGCTCCTGTGCCCCGCGGCCAAGTTCCTCAAAAAGATGACGCCGGACTGTGCCCGCAGTCCGGCGCCGCTTGTTTATGATGCGATTCGCGTTTTCTTTCGTTTGATTCGCCGTCCCAGGACGTTGAGGACCATGTTCATTTCCTCCATCCCCATTTTCAGGCCCAGGAGGAAATAGGCCGCGACGCCAACGCCCAAACCCGCCGCCACCTGGATCAGCTGGCCGGTTTTCGTGCCCACGTCGATGAGATAGGTTTCCAGACCCCAGCAAGCGCCGTAAGCCGCCAATCCCATGACGGCGGAGATGCCCAGGGTCTTGATGAAGGATTCCAGGATCCGCCGGCCGTCCACCGCCCCGATCTTCCTGCGCAGTAAAAGGAGCAAGATGCCCAGGTTGACGATGCCCGCCAGGGAATAGGCCAGAGCCAGCCCGCCGGTGCCCAGGGCCTCGATGAAGGCAAAGTTCAGAAGGATATTGAGACCCATCGCGCTGGCGCCCACCGTGACCGGCTTCCAGGTATCCTGCAAGGCATAGAAAACACGGTTCATCAGCTGCACGCCCCCATAGGCGAAAAGCCCGATGCAGAAAAAGGACAGGGTGTAGGCGGTGATCGAGGTATGCGCCGCTGTGAATTGACCCTGCTGGTACATCAGCCGGATGATGGGCTTACCCAGAACGGCCAGCCCGACGGCGGAGGGGACCGTGATAAAGAAAATGGTCCGGAGGCCGAGGGAAAAATTGTCCTTGAACTGCTGCATCTCCTGCCGCGCCGCATGGCCTGTCAGCGTCGGAAAAACCGCCATGGCAATGGTGATGGCGAAGATGCCGATGGGCAGCTGCATGATCCGCTGGGCCCAGCGCACTGCCGTGAGGGCGCCGCTGGCCAGAGACGATGAAATGTTCTGCTGGACAAACAATCCCAGCTGGTTCATGGAAAAGCCCAGCAGGACCGGGATCATCAGGAACACGATCCGCCGCACACCGGGATGGCGCCAGTCCAGCACCGGCTGATACACCAGGCCGATCCTCCGGAGATCCGTCAGCTGGATCAGGAACTGGACGATGGCACCGGCCGCGACCCCCACGGCAAAGCCTTTGATCCCCAGGGCAGGGCTGAGCAGCACGCCAAAGAGGATGATGCAGACGTTGTACATGACCGAGGCCACCGCCGGCGCCAGAAAACGCTGATAGGAATTCAGGATGCCCATGGAAATGCCGTTCAAGGCCATGAAAAAGGCCTGGACCAGCATGATCCGGGTCATGGTCACGGTCAGCTCAATATACTCCGGCGTAAAGCCCGGAACCAGAAGCTCCTTGACGATGTAAGGCGCCAGCACCGCCGCCAGCAGGGTGCCGGCCAGCATGGCCGGAATCACCAGATTGAAGATGGTGCTGGCCACCCGCCAGCCCTCCTCTCTGCGTCCGGTGGCAACGTAGCTGGAGAAAACAGGAATAAAGGCCGCGCTCACGGCGCCGCCCACCAGCAGATAATATAGGAAATCAGGAATGGAAAAAGCCGCCAGATAGGCGTCCGTCAAGCTGCCCTGGCCGAACTGGGTCCCGATGATAATGTCCCGCACATAGCCGACGATCCTGGAAAAGACCGTGGAAAGCATCAGGATGCCGGCCGCCCTGACAACGCCCGTATTTTTATGGGAATCCATGATCCTTCTCCTTTGATTGGATTGCAACAGATTTATTTTAACGAAAGTTATTCTCCTTGTCCATCCCGTCCGGGTGGATATGGACTCTTTCCGCAAATTATGGTAACATAAAGATATTCCTTTTCAGGCTTCAATGTCGGAGTTTGTTTTTCATTATAACACACGGACGGGTCAAGCCATGAAGACCGATTTTAAAAACACAATCTCTGCAAATAAAACTTGTGTTTTTCCTCAACCGATGGTATTATTTACTTTGTTAGTCTTTCGATAAGAAACGAAGGAGGTGAGTTTGCATGGCCAACATCAAATCCGCAATGAAAAGAACACAGATTATTCGCATCCGTACCAAACGGAACGCTGCTTATAAATCTATGATGAAAACCGCCATCCGCCGTTTCGAGACTGCTCTAAAGGATGGCGATATGGCAAAGGCACGGGAACAACTGGTCAAGACGATCCGCACGATCGACAAGATCCAGACCAAGGGCGTCATTCATAAGAATACCGCCAGCCGTAAAAAAGCCCGCTTGACCAAAGCTTTGAACAAAGCCTCTTAAGCAGCAAACGCATCAGTCAATGAAGCCTGCCCAGTCTTGGGCAGGCTTTTTTTGTCTCCGTTCCCGCATTGAAAAGCGTCGGCGGCGATTCCTCTGACGGTTGGATATCACGTCATTTGCAAAAGGGGCTGTGTTTTCACACAGCCCCTTTTGATGCTATTCCGCGGAGATCAGCCCTTTTGCAAAAGCTTCTCCGAAATTTTCCAGTTCCGCGATCTGATCCTCATAAGGCATATGGATGGCCTTGAAGGGACCGCCGGCGATTTCCACATTGGCTTCTTCCAGATGCTTCTGAAGCAGCGCGGGGGCTTCTCCGCTCCAGCCGCAGGAGCCGAAGGCGGCGCCCTTCTTGCCCTGCAGCTTCAGGTGCTTCAAGCCCTCCATCAAGGCGGCCATGGCATGGGAGATGCCATTGTTGATGGTGGGGGATCCCACCAGAATGCCGGCCGACCGGAAGGCCTCCGTCAGCATGAAGGTTTCATCGTTCTTGGCTGCGTTGATCACCTTGGCCACCATGCCGGTCCGGGTGATGCCTCTCGCCAAGGCCTCTGCCATGGCCTTGGTCTCATGCCACATGGTATCGTAAAGAATGGCAACCTGGTTTTCTTTGTAGGGGCCGGCCCATTCATAATATTTCTCAACGATCTGCATGGGATCATCCCGCCAGATCAGACCGTGGCTGGGGCAAATCATTTCAATGGGCAAATTCATTTTTTTGAGCTGGTCGATTTTGGCACGGACCATTTTGGCATAGGGCGCCACGATGTTGGCGTAATAGGTGATGGCTTCCTTCCAAAGCAAGCACGGATCCGCCTCGTCCGCAAACATCGGCCCGAAGGCGTAATGCTGGCCGAAGGCGTCGTTGGGGAGCAGCACCGCCATCCCTTGGATGTAGGTAAACATGGTATCGGGCCAGTGGAGCATGGGGGCTTCGACGAACTGCAGCATATAGCCTCCCAGATCCAGGGTGTCCCCGGTTTTGACGGTGACAAAGTTCCATTCTTTGTGATATTGGGCCATCAGCATCTGCTTCCCTTTGGCGGTGCAGTAAACCGGCAGGTCCGGCCGCCGCTCCAGCAAAAATGTCATGGCGCCGGAATGGTCGGATTCGGAATGCTGGCAAATCAAGGCGTCGATTTTGTCCAGTCCCAAATGGGTTTCGAGATGATGGATGAATTCCTCTTTGAAGGGTCCCCAGCAGGTGTCCACAAGAACCGTTTTCTCACGGCCTTTGACCAGGTAGGAATTGTAGCTGGAGCCTGACGGCGTGGAAAACTCGTCGCCGTGGAATTTCTTCAGCTCCCAATCCTTGATTCCCACCCAATACAAGTCCTTTTTGAGTTCGATCATAACATGCTGCCTCCTCTGTTTTCATATATATAATGTTCACATTTCTGCGATCATCATGATCAGTTCTTCCAAAGCATACCTTGGATTGGCCCCGTTCTTCAGCTGAAAATCCTTTTCCAGAAGCCAATGGTGGATCCGCTCAAGATCCTCGAAATTGAAATTGGCGGATTGGCTGGCTGCTTTCTCCGCAACGAAAGGGGAGCAATCCAGGTCTGACGACAGCTGCTTCCGGTGGTGTCCCTTCTGGAGATAGATCTTTGCCCGGAAAATCAGCCTGAACTGACGGACCATCATGAAAAGGATCCGCAGCGGCGGCTCACCCCGGGTCAAAAGGCTGCGCAGCTGGTGGATGGCCTGGGTGCTCTTTTTCTGGGCCAGGGCGTCTACCAGAGAGAAGATGTCCGCTTCCAAAGAAGGCGTCATTACATCCTGCACCATACGGAGATCAATGCTGCTGGCATCGCCGCCGTAAGTGATGATTTTTTCCAATTCACCGGCTATGATCCGCAGACTGGGGCGGCTGTAATTCGCCAGGTGCTCCAAAGCGCCCGGCCCGAATCTTTTTCCTGAAGCAGCCGCCAGCCGCCGCAGCTCTCGCAGCGCTTCCTGTGTTTTGAGGGCCGGGACCTCCACCAGGCCCCCCTGCTTCTCCAGGGTGCTGACCAGTTTGTTCCGGCGGTCCGGCTTGCCTTTGCGGCACCATAGGATCAGGCAGGTGCTCTCCGCGGGCGCTGTCAGATATTCCAGAAATTCCTGTCCGGCGGTTTTGGCGCCTTTGACGGACTTGACGGTTTTGCCTGCGGCCAAGCCTTCCTCGGCGGCGGCCTCCGTCCCTTCTTCCCCATCGGCTCCCTCGCTGGATTCGGCGTCTTCCCTGGAAGCTTTGTCGGGCTTTCCGGAGGTACAGGGAATAAAACCCGGGTTTTCAATCAGCACCAGCCGGCGAGGCGCCATGAACGGAAGCTGGTTCGCCAGATCCGCGGCCTGGGCGCCGGTCATCTTCGCTCCGTCCTCCCGGGAATCGTTAAATTCCGGCAAGACATCCGTCAGCCATGCCGCTTTGATTTTTTCTACCAGCTTCTCCTGCAGGTAATCTTCCTCGCCGAAGATCAGATAGACCGGGCGGATCTTCCCTTTTTCAACGTGCCCGGCCGCATCCTCATATGAAAATGCCATGTCATCCCACCTCTTTGTTCGGACCTATTCCTAATTTTAACATATATAGGCGGGTCTCTGCCAGTCCAACGGAAATTTTAGGGCAAAAACGTCCGGACCTGGAGCCTGCCGCGGCGGCAGCAGGTCATGACGGCGCCCTGGCAGCGGGTTTGCCAGATCCTGATCCCCAATCCCTTAAAAAAGCTCCCGATTTCCGGGGCCAGGTTTCCCTTTGGATTGCGGCCTCCGGTTGAAATCACCCCCGCCGCCCGCACCGCCTCGTAGAAGGGCGGCCAATAAGAGGTTTTGCTTCCGTGATGGGGCAGCTTCAAAAGATCCGCCTGCAATGCCGGCGCCGGCACATGGTCCACCAGGGTTTTTAAGGAAAGGTTCTCGGCATCGCCGGTAAATAGCCAGCGGAATCGGCTAGATTTCTCCGATTCTCTGGCTTCGGCCCGGCAAGGACCGGGGATGCAGCCGGTTCGATTCTTCTCCAGGGCAATGATCAGGGACTGGTTGTTTTCCTGCCATTCCGCCTGCGGCGTGTCGGACAGGGCCGGCGGCCACCAGATGGTCATCCGGAGTCCGGGCTCCATCAAGACCAGCTGTTCAAAAGAACGGACGATATTGGTTTCAGCTCCGGATCCTACCAAAGCCCCTATAAACGAAGCATTGCCCCCTCCCTCCCCCTCGCCCTCCGATGTTTCGCCGCTGTTTTCCGGCAAGGGGGGCATCCACAGCCGCTTGACCGGAATCGAGCCGAGCAGCTCGGTGATGCCCTCCCGATGATCCTCATGGTGATGCGTCAACAGGATTCCTTCAATTCGGGAGACCCCGCGATAGCTCAAGTAAGGCAGCACGATGCTTTTCCCGGCCTGAACATCCGAAAAGGGCGTCCCGCCGCCATCGATGAGCCAGGTCTTTCCGGCCGGAGTATGGATCACGATGCAATCCCCCTCCCCCACATCGAGATAAACCACTTCCAGGGGCGAAGGCAGAAGCCGCAAGACAAGGCAAAAGCAAACCGCCAGGCCTGCCGCCGCCAAACGGCGCCGGCGCCACAGTCCATGCCGACGCAACTCCGGACCCAGGCGACTGGCCAAGGCCGCTTCATAATAAGACAGCTCCGGCAAAAGCCAGAGCCCCATCCCCCACAGAACATAGAAGGGCCAGCCGCGGAAGGCAAAGGGCCAGCAAGCCCAGGGCGCTGCCGCCCATCGGATCGCAAGGTCGTGCATCAGCCAGGCCAGAAAGCCGGCGGCTTTCCAAAATCCGCCGGCCAGGCTGGCGGGCAGCGGGGAAAGAAGCCCGGCGGCCAAAGAAAGAACCATCAAGGGGCCCATCAGGAGCAGCACCGCCGCATTGATCAGCAAACCCGCCGGCTGCAGCTGATGAAACCAATAGGCCTGCAGCGGCATTCCGGCCAGCTGGGCCGCCGCCGTCACCGCCAAACAGCTCGGTACATGCTTTCGCCGAAGCCATTCCGTCAGACGGAATATCCCCAGCACCACGCCGAAGGACAGCTGAAAGCCGGCAAGCTGCACACTTCCGGGACAATGCCACAGCAGGATCATCACCGCAGCCGCCAGCGCAGTGCGTCCATCCGGTTTCCGGCCAAAGGCCGGTGCCGTCAACAGAAGGATCCCCATCACCAGCGTACGCATCATGGACAAAGGAAATCCGGTCAGCGCCGTGTAGAAAAACAGCATCCCTGCGGATAAAAGCCAACGCCGCCAAAAAGCTCTTCGGCCCGGGCACACATTGTGAAGGCAGGCCGCCAGAGACAGGATCAGCGAACCATGACTGCCGGATACCGCAAACAAATGCGCAATGCCCGCGCGGCGATAAGCCTCCAGATCCTCCTTCTCCATCGCCAGGGTCTGTCCCAGGAGACATCCTTCAACGATCCCAGCTTCCGCCGGCGGAAGCTGCTGCCGGATCCGGCGCTGCAGGTCCCGCCGCAGGTCGGCCATCCATCGGGCGGCAGGATTGGCCGGACGGCAGCAGGCAACCTCGGCGGCGGCCGCTTCAACACGGCAGAAGATGCCTTGGGCCGCCAAATAGGCAGGGTAATCAAAGCCTCCCGGATTTCTGGGACCCTCAGCCGGGGAAATGCATCCACAAAAACGAATCCCCGCCCCCGGAACGAAGCTTCCCACAGTATCAGCCCAAACCTCAGATTCCAGACCAGCGTCGTCACTGCCCTGCAAAGTCAACAGAACCTGCTTCTGCCGCTTCCACACCCTCTCCCCTTGGCTGCCGCCATCCTCCGATCCTTCAAGGCCTTGCCCCTTCATCCGGACGGTCATCTGCAGGCGAGGGCCTGACCAGGCAGCCTCAGGCAATTCCTTGACCGACAGGATCCTCCCTTCGCCCCAGACCCTCAGCCCTGGCAGCAGCTCAGCGCCGCAGCCAGGCCAGGAGGCACAGCCGCCATGAATAAGACCGCTAAGCATCCAGAAAGCAAGAATACAGCCCTTTACCCCCAAGGCTTTCGCTGCCCTCTTTTGCCATTGCAGACCGTAGACGGTCGTCCCCAGAAGAAAGAGCAGCAAAACCGCTTCCATAGAGGACGGCAAAGCCAGCCCAGCCAAGCGGGACATAGCGATTCCCCACAGAAAGCACCAGGCTCTGTCATTTAACGTCGCCGGCATCAGGCGCCGCACACCGCACGATCTCGAATTCCGTCAATCAGGGATCCGCCGATGCCTTTGACCCGGTCCAGGTCCTCCAGCCGTTTGTAAGGCCCGTGAGCCCGGCGGTCTTCAAGGATGCGTTGGGCCAACGCCGGACCAATCCCTGGCAAGGTCTCCAGTTCAGCTTGTCCGGCTGTATTGAGGTCGACCTTGGACTCTTTTTGCCAATTCAGCCAAGGATCGCTGTGCTGTCGTATTTCCCGGATCGAATCCTCCGTGTAGAAAATCAGCTGTCCCTGACCGCAGGGATCTGCCTCCCCCAGCTTCGGAACCCGTATCTGAAGTCCGTCCTGCAGAAGCATCGCCAGATTGAGCCTGGACAGATCCGCCTCCTCCATAGGCTCTGCCGCCGCAACCGCATCATCCATCCTGCTGCCCTCCGGGAAATCATAGACGCCCGGTTTCCGGACCTGGCCGACCACATGAACGGCCAGCATGCCTTCCGCCGTTTTCGTCAAGGGCCCGTCTGCTTGAGAAAGACCGGCCTCCCAGTCTGTCGCTGTCCCCTCCGGCTCAGCCGACCCTGGAGGCGGCGCGCCGACGGCTTCATCTTCTCCGTCCCGTCTCTGCGCTTCTGAACCATCCCATGCGGCCTGCCCCTCTGAAACCAGCACAGCCGGCTCCAGACGCCGGCTCTGGTACCACAATCCCGCCCAGAAGGTCAGCAACAGAACCGCCGCCAAGCCCAGAAGTCCAAGCTGATGCCACCTGTTTCCGCAGCCATAATCCATCGTCCGGCCCCCTTCTTCCATTTTCTCCCATATTAATTCGTCCGTCAGGCGCTTTCTCCTTCTATATTTTTACAGCATTACCATGTATTTCTATTTTGAGCGCGCAAAAAAACCGCCATTCCGGGAAACAGGTTGAATGGCGGTTTGGCATGATCAGAAATCAGATCTTCATTTCTCTGTTTTTTTCTTCGGTTTTTTCAAAACGCGGCTCACGCTGACGGGGTGAACGCCTAAGGCGATGGATAGGCAGACGTTGGAAATATCGGCAGGCTTGGGGCCTTCCAAGGATTCAATTTTATTCTCGAAGAATGCAATGCGCTCCTCCAGAGGAAGCAACGCGCAGGCTTCAAGATCATCCAGCAGCGTAAAATGGCGCTTGCTAAGCCAAATCAGCATGGCGTAGCTCAGCTCCGGGTCGCTCTGCAGCAGCTCGTTCATCGCACGGGTCGGGATCAATTGGACCGTCGTGGGTTCGATGGCATAAAACGTCACTTCCTTGACGACGCCATAAAACCCGCTGAACCCCACCATGGTGTTGGGCTCGCACAACGCTGTGCCGATGCAGCGGCCGTCCTCCGCACTGCGAACGGTCATAAGCAAGCCGCTGGTGACCAGCAGGATGCTGCGGTCCGGGCCGCAATCGAAGGTATAGAATTTTTTCTTCTGCATATGGATCGTTTCCGAAGGCAGCAGCTCCAGCAAACGGGCAAATAATGTCTCGCTGTTCATGATCCAATCATCCCCTGACCCTGTCGATATGATTTCCCCCACAGTATATTCATGAAGCAGCCGCCTGTCAATCCGGGCAAAAAAAGCCCGGATCCTGCGGACCCGGGCTCCATAGATCTTGCTTTGATATTTTTTATAGCCCGGATTAACGGACGACGATATTGACCAGCTTGCCGGGAACGGAGATGACCTTGACCACCGTCTTGTCTTCCACCAGTTTTTTCGCCCGTTCCATGGCCATGACCGTATCCTGGACCTCGTCCTGACTCATGGTGGCAGGCACCGTGATGCGGCCGCGGACTTTGCCATTGACCTGCAGCACCACTTCCACCTCATCCAGAGCCAGCGCCGCCGCGTCATATTCCGGCCATGCAGCCTTGTGGACGCTGCCATCCTTGCCCAGTTCCTGCCACAGCTCTTCGGCAATGTGGGGGGCGAAGGGCGCCAGAAGCAGAACCATGTCTTCCAGAACCGCCTTCAGGATGCCCGGATGGCGGCCGCCCAGATCCCGATAATGGTAAAGGGCATTGATCAGCTCCATGATGGCGCTGACCGCCGTGTTGAAGTTGAAACGCAGATCCAGATCCTCGGTGACCTTCTTGACGGCCTGGCTCAGGGAACGGACCATATCCCGTTCCGGCTTTTCCAGCGCCGCGAGATCCCAGTCACGGGCAGCCTGCTTCAGTTCAGGCGTATCTTCAAGACAAAGATAGGTGATCCGCCACAGACGGTTCAGGAAGCGGTAAGCTCCTTCGACCCCCTGTTCACTCCACTCCAGGTCTCTTTCCGGCGGCGCCGCAAAGAGAATGAACAGCCGGGCTGTATCCGCGCCGAATTTATGGATGATTTCTTCCGGGCTGACCACATTGCCCTTGGATTTGGACATTTTGGATCCGCCCATAAGGACCATGCCCTGAGTCAGCAGATTCTGGAAAGGCTCGTTGGCACTCACCAGGCCCATATCTCGTATTGCTTTGGTAAAAAAGCGGGCGTACATCAGGTGCAGGATGGCATGTTCCACACCGCCGATGTACTGGTCCACGTTCATCCAGTAATCCACCTTGTCCCGGGCAAACACCTGGTCCGCGTTTTTTGGATCGGCATAGCGCAGGTAATACCAGGAGGAGCAGACGAAGGTATCCATGGTGTCGGTTTCCCGACGGGCTTTGCCGCCGCAATGGGGGCAAGGAGTCTCATAGAATTCAGGATACTGGTTCAGCGGAGATTCTCCGGTGGGCTTAAAGGCTACATCCAGGGGCAGTGCCACCGGCAACTGGTCTTCCGGCACTGGCACCGCGCCGCAATGCTCGCAGTAGACGATGGGAATGGGTGCGCCCCAGTAGCGCTGCCTGGAAATCAGCCAGTCGCGGAGACGATAGTTTACCTTCAATGTGCCTTTCCCGAGGGATTCCAGCCAACGGACGATGCTTTTCAAGCCTTCGCCGCTGGGCATGCCGTCGAAGTCGCCCGAATTGACCATAAACCCTTCATCCACATAGGCCTCGGTCATGGCGGCCGGATCCAGGGTCACATTCTCCGGCTGGATGACGACCTGGATGGGCAGACCGTATTTTTTTGCAAAGATGAAATCCCGTTCGTCATGGGCAGGAACACCCATGACGGCGCCGGTGCCGTATTCCACCAGAACGTAGTTGCCGACCCACAGGGGGACCCTCTGTCCGTTGGCGGGGTTGATAATGTAGGCGCCGGTAAAAATACCCTCTTTTTCGATGTCCGTGGCGGTGCGGTCCACATCGCTCAATGTCTGGACCTTTTTGACGAAGGCTCGGACCGATTCCTGGTAGGGCGTGCCTTCGATCAGTTTTTCAACCAGAGGATGCTCGGCGGCCAGCACCATATAAGATACTCCGAAAAGGGTATCCGGGCGGGTGGTATAGACCGGAAGCTCTTCATCGGTGCCTTCGATGGCAAAACGGATCTCGGCGCCTTCGCTGCGATTGATCCAGTTTTTCTGCATGGTTTTGACCTTCTCCGGCCAGCCAGGCAGATCCGCAAGGCTGTCCAAAAGCTCCTGGGCGTAGTCGGTGATCCGAAAAAACCATTGTTCGAGCGCCTTCTTTTCCACCTCGGCACCGCAGCGTTCACAAGCACCGTCCACCACCTGCTCGTTGGCCAAAACTGTGGCACAATCCGGGCACCAGTTGACGTGGGCCTTCTTCTTGTAGGCAAGGCCCTTTTCGTAAAACTTCAGGAAAAGCCACTGGGTCCAGCGATAATAGTCCGGCAGACAGGTGGTTACCTGGCGGTCCCAGTCATAGCTAAGCCCCATGCTGCACAGCTGGCGTCTCATGTTGGCAATGTTGTCCAGCGTCCATTGGGCCGGTGGAATACCGTGTTTGATGGCAGCGTTTTCCGCAGGCAGACCAAAGGAGTCCCACCCCATGGGGTGCAGGACATTGAAGCCTTTCATGGATTTGAAACGGGCCACCACATCCCCGATGGAGTAATTTCGCACATGACCCATGTGAAGATTTCCGGAAGGGTATGGGAACATCTCCAGACAATAGTATTTTGGTTTTTCGGAATTCTCGTCCACCTTATAGGCATCGGTTTCCGCCCAATATTTCTGCCATTTGGATTCCAGTTTCTCGAATTGATACCGCTCTTCCACGAATACATTCCTCCTAAAGTCACGCTGTCATTGATGTTTATCTTGGGAAAAGGCTGGGTCTGCAGCCCTTCAGCATCAGAAAAAATCGATTTTTGCATACTTAGTTATTATACCTCAACCTGAATTTATCGTCAAATGACCCGGCCATCTTTCAAGTGCCAGCCTTGCATAGGGGCCCGCGGCAATTTAAGTTTGCAGAATCATCGTGTATACATTATAATATTCTTGGTGAATTGTGAGAAATTAGACAATCTATTTCATGTTTTTAACGAAGTTCATGAGAATCTCGACAGGAAAGGAAGCTGATCATGGCCCCGAACCCAAGCCGTCCTTCTGCCAGACCATCCGCATCTTCCAGTTCCTACCGCCGCAGCCGGCGTTTTCATAAGATGCTTCGCTTGTTTATGGTCATGGTTGTCTTTACGGTGCTGACCTCCGTCTTGACGGCCTTGGTGACCGGCGGACCTCAGCGTTTATTCGGTATGATCCAGGCGATCGCCACGCCGGACGCCCCCAGGCTTCGCCTGAACGCCGGAGAGGAAAACGCCCGGATCCGGCCTTTGTCCGACGATCTGGCCGAGGAATTGATGGCCCAGCTCCTTCAACCCCCTTCCAGCGATGCAGAGGCTGCGGCTGCCGCTGTCCTGAACAAAGAAGACCCGATCCAGAAATTCCTGAAAAAAACCAAATATAAGCCGGTTTGCCTGACAGCCAGATCCGTTCCCGGACAAACCGCCGCGTTTGATATCGCCCCCGACCAGGTCAAGCTCTTCTTTCATTTCAACGGCACCACCGTGGCTGCTGATTCGCTGGAGGCTTTGGCGAAATATGATCCTGCCGTGGATGGCACCTGTTACATTCTTCTGGAAGCCCGCTGGGCTGCCCAGAAGTCCTGGGAGGCGAGCCGGAAAGGGCTCTATTGCTTTGCCCTTCAATACGACCGGCCAGCCGTTTTCGAACTGAACGGGACGGCCTTCGATCCGGGCGAGCTGCTGGTGATTTATGCCCAGTATCTGACGGCAGACGATAAGGTGACCGTCCAGAGTGATCTGCCTTTCTCTCCGGACTTTGCCGCGTATGGCGACAGGGAACGCATTGCGCTGGTCCCCTTGAGCTACGATTTAAGACCAGGCCAGTACCAGGCATCCCTGACCGCGGGAGACCAGACGGAGACCTTCCAGATTGCCATTAAGGACAAGGAGTTCCCGATCCAGAATCTGACGGTGAAGGATGAAGTGGCCGAAGCCACCCGCAATGTGGCCAGTGCCAAGGAATTCAAGGGAAAGATCGAACCGGTCCTGAATGAGCGGGATGCCGTCCTTTCCTGGTCCGGTGAAACGCAAATGCCGGTGCCCGGCGCCAGGCTGTCCACCCTGTTCGGCGTCCGGCGTTATGTCAATGGCGCATCGGATTCATACCGGCACACCGGGATCGACCTGGCCATCGGCCGGGGGACCGAAATCAAAGCAGTCAATGGGGGGCGGGTCATCTTCTCGGAACAGCTGACCCAGACCGGCAATACCATTCTCATTGAGCATGGCTTGGGCCTCAAGAGCTGGTACTATCATCTGGATGAACGACGGGTGGAAGTGGGCGATGTGGTTAAAAAAGGCGATGTGATCGGGACCGTGGGCAGCACGGGCTTTTCCACGGGGCCCCACCTACATTTGAATCTGTCTGTCAACGGCACCTACATCAACCCCTGCACCGCCTTGGATGCCCCGCTGCTGCGGGAACCGTTAAAGTAAAATTTGGTCTTTTGAGGGACGGGGACTTTTTGCGAGCGACGCAAAAAGTCCCCGTCCCTCCTTTTGCCTTTTTGTGCGGCCCCCGCACAAAAGGGACAGAGCAAAACTGCAATTTCGCAGCAGTCCGAGTGGGCCAAAACCCGCACGTTGATTAAAAACGAGCGGTCCGCCATCGGATCCGCTCGTTTTATCATGCACTATAAGTTCGATATGTACCGCAGCGCCGCCCGGGCGCCTTCCGTGCCATCGCCCACCGCCGTGCTGATCTGCCGGAAGGCCTTTTTCCGCACATCCCCGGCCGCGTAAATGCCTGGCACCTCCGTAGCCATCCAGGCGTTGGTCAGGATGTAGCCGTGCTCGTCTAGAGGCAGAACGCCTTTCACAAATTCCGTGTTCGGTGTCTGTCGCATCAAAACCAAAGCCCAATCCACCAGCAACGTGGTTTCCGCTTTGGTCTTTTTGTTATGGAGACAAATCGCTTCCAGGGAATCCTCCCCTTGCGCCGCCACCGCTGCCGTATCCAAGAGAACCTTCAGCTTAGGCTCCGCCTTGATGCGATTCAGCAAAATCTGCGACACCCGCAGTATATCCTTCTGGTAGGCCAAAACCACGTCCGACGCATGCTGGCTCAGCCGCAGCGCCTCCTCGATGGCCGCGCCGCTTTCGCCGATCACCATAACCTTTTTGCCGGCTACCTGGGCGGCATCCCAGGCAAGGGAATAGGAAATATCCTTTCCCGCCAGCTTTTCCTCCCCCGGAATGCCCAGCATGGCTGGACGGCCGCCGCTGGCGATGATCACCGCCAGCGCTTCATAGCTGCCTTTATCGGTTTCCACCCGGTGTTTCCCCTCCGAAGGTTGGATCCTCAAAGCCCGCTCATTGACAGCGCGAGCCCCCCAGCGCCGGGCCTGCTCCCAAAAACGCAGGATCAGCTCCGATCCGCTGATGCCTTGGGGAAAGCCGGGATAGCTGTCGATCTGGGTTTTCAGCGACACCTGGCTGCCCTTCACATTTCCCTCCAGCACCAAGGTTTTCAGACCCGCCCGCGCTGCATAGATCGCGGCGGTCAACCCGGCCGGCCCTGCCCCGATAATGATCAAATCTTCCATGGTTATCCTCCTGCTTAGCCACTGCTGCACTGCCATCCTACACCAAATAAAACACCCAACCGTTCACCCATCGAAAGCGCCCGGGCTTTCGAAACATCGTATTTACAGAGAGTATATCACAATTCGCCTCATGCAACGCCTTCTTTTTGTTCAAACATCAAAATTGGTTTGCCGCTTTCCATAAATTTGAAATCCCCGCATCATACCGACGCGGGGATCCGGTCCTTTTCCGAAAATCACGATCCAAGATCATATTCCTTGAGCTTTTTATAGAAGGCCGTCCGTCCCAGACCCAGCAGCTTCATGGCCTTGCCCCGGTGGTTGTCGGCTTCCTCGATGGCCCGGACGATCGTGCTGCGCTCCGCTTGGGCCAGGGCTTCCTTCAGATTCAGGTTGCCCACCATGGGATTGCTCTTCATATAAGCCGGCAGATCCTGAGTGGTGATGAGATTGCCTTCACAGACATTGATGGCCCGTTCCAGAACATTGCGCAGTTCCCGGACATTGCCCGGCCAGCTATGGGCTTTCAGGAGCTCCACCACCTGATGGGAAAGGTCCACATGGCGCTTGCCGGCGGTTCCGGCGATTTCCGGCAGAATATCCCGGACAATGTCCTCAATATCCTCCCGGCGTTCCCGCAGCGGCGGCAGCGTCAGAGAGATCACGTTGAGCCGGTAATACAGGTCCAGCCTGAACTTGCCTTTAGCCACCGCTTCCTCCAGATTCTGGTTGGTAGCGGCAATGATCCGCACATTGCTGTGGACCGGCTTATTCGAGCCTACCGGAAAATAGGTGCGTTCCTGGATAAAGTGCAGCAGTTTGCTCTGGAGATCCAGCGCCATTTCACCGATCTCATCCAGAAAAAGGGTGCCGCCTTCCGCCAAAGAAATTTTACCCTTCTGGCCATGGCGCCGGGCGCCGGTAAAAGCGCCCTCCTCATAGCCGAAAAGCTCGCTGACCAGCAATTCTCCCGGGATGGCCGGCAGGTTCACGGTGACAAAGGGCATATCTTTGCGCGGACTGCAGGCGTGGATCAGCTTGGCCACCATGCTTTTTCCGGTGCCGCTTTCACCCAGCAGAAGAACCGTGGAATCAGAGCCGGCCGCCCGCTGGGCCAGGTTCAGGACGGAGAGCAGTGCCGCGGAGGTGCCCTGTACCTTCTCGAAAGCCGGGAATTTGTATTTCGATGCAGAGGCCTGCAGCTCCGTACGCTTGATGGCCGTCATATCCTTGAACATTAAAACGCAGCCAAGGATCCTGCCGGCCCGATCCTTCATGGCCTGCATCGAGAGGGATACCCACAAGCCATTGATGGGCATCTCCTCCGGGCCGGAATGCTCGATGCGGCCGGCCAGGATATGCTCCATACTCTTGACCTGACGGATCTCGGGATGGATATCCGTCATGGCATGGCCTACCGGTTCCGGATAATGCTCCCCCGGCCCTTTGCCCACAAAGGGCTTGCCTCGCAGGAGCGCCGCCGCCTCTTCGCTTCGAGCCGTAAAGCCCCGGGCCTGATAAAACTTCAGCTGACCGGTCTTCCCGTCCAGGACCACCATATGACCGATCGAATAAAAAAGATCCATCCCTAAATCCTGGCTGCCCAAGGTGATATCCACCCGGCGCCGGAATTCGTCCACGCTGACCTTGGCCGTCTCCCCGTGGTCCAGCACCCGCTCAACCGACAAGGGTTTGAGTTTCTGGCTTGCCGGGGTTCTGGCAAACACCGGCACCGTTTCCGGGGTTTTGTAGCGGCCGATGACCACGATCCTCTCCCCGGGAGCCACCTCTTCCTTGACGCCCAGCAGCTGCAGATCTTCTGAAGTCAGCTTGCCGTCGTCCATGCCCATGCAGTTGTCTCCAAGAATGACCCAGTCGCCGGGTTCGATGCAGCCCGCAGGATGGTGGGTGCTGCTGATATTTTCCAATCCGAAAAAGATCCGGGCACTCTTATTGTACAGCACGATATTCTGGTGGGTATCGACGACGATGACGCCTTCCTCGATCATATCCAGGATCAGACTGGTATCCAGATCCCCCATTCGCATACCTCCTGCATGGGTTCAATCCACTATTTCGAAAGCTTCTCGATCTGCCGGATCACCCATGGACTGAATTCCCCTTCGCAGATCCTTTCGGCAGAGCCGGCCATGGTCACCTCATAGTCCTCGCCCAGAGAGATTTCCAGAATGCCGCCTTCCGCCTGGACCGTCACCTTGGGTTCCAAAAGGCCCAGAAGGTTACCGGCCACCACGGAGGAACAGCATCCGGTGCCGCAGGCCAGAGTTCGGCCGGCGCCCCGCTCAAAGGTTTTGACGTTGATGTGCTCCCGGTCCACCACCTGCATGAAATTGGCGTTGATTTTTTCAGGGAAAGCCGGATGCGTTTCGATTTTACGTCCCAGCCCGTTGATGTCCACTTGGTCCAGGTCTTCGCAAACGATCACCCCATGGGGCACACCCAGCCGCATCGCCGTGAACATGACCAGCTGACCATCCACATCCAGGGGCTCCATCAGGACCGGGTCGCCGGGAAGGGTCGTTGGCACATGATCCGCCGGGAAAAGCGGTTTGCCCATGCCCACGGAAATGCGTGTTACCAAGCCTTCCTCATCCAGGGTCAAGGTTATTTTTTTGATGCCGGCCAAGGTTTCCACGTCAAAGGCGGTCTTCTTGACCAGTCCTTTTTCGAAAACGAATTTGGAAAAGCAACGGATGCCGTTGCCGCACATCTCACCCTGGCTGCCGTCTGAATTGTAATACACCATCCGGACATCTGCCGAAGAACTGGGCAGACTGACCATGATCCCGTCGCCGCCGACGCCGAAATGCCGGTCGCACACCGCTTGGGCCAGCGGGCCGTATGGGGGCAAGGTCTGGTGAAACCCGTCAAATAAACAGAAGTCGTTGCCTGCGCCATGCATCTTCGTGAATTTCATAGGCTCGTTCCCTCCTTTTTGTCATCATAGCACGTTTTTGTCATCAATCCTACACTGAAAAGAACGGAGCTGCCGCTCCGCTCTCTTCAGTATAATCAATATGGTTTGGGGAGGCTTTTGGACGAGGCAGATTAAACCTCGGCGACCGTCTTCTGTTTGATTCCCAGATAAGCTTCCTGCACACGAGTGTCCTCCAGCAGCTCCTTGCCGGGGCCGTGGAGGGAGACGTGCCCCGTTTCCAGAACGTAGGCATAGTCCGAGATCTCCAGAGCCTGGAAGGCGTTCTGCTCCGTCAGCAGGATGGTCATGCCTTCTTCTTCCTTCAATTTGACGATGGTGTCAAAGACCTGCTTGATGATCAGGGGCGCCAGCCCCAGGGAGGGCTCGTCCAGCATCAGGATCTTGGGCCGGCTCATCAGCCCCCGGGCGATGGCCACCATCTGCTGCTCACCGCCGGACAGGGTGCCCGCGTATTGCTTCACCCGTTCCCGCATGATGGGGAATAGGTCCATCATTTTGTCGATGTCGGTATTGATCGCTGACCGGTCCTTGCGCAAGTGGGCCCCCATCATCAGGTTCTCCTTGACCGTCAGGTTGGCGTACAGCCGCCGCCGTTCCGGCACCAGGCAGATGCCCTGGGCCAGCACTTTGTAGGGCGTGTCTGCCAAAGGCTCATCGTTGTACGTGATGGAGCCGCTCTCCGGCTTCAGCACCCCCGCCAGAGTCATCATCAGGGTGGATTTCCCCGCGCCGTTGGCCCCGACCATGGAGACGATCTGTCCGTTGTCCACCTGCATGCTCACGCCTCTCAGGGCATGGATCCGTCCGTAGAATACGTTGAGTCCGTCAACTTTTAGCATGCTTATATCCCTCCCCCAAATAGGCCTTGAGCACCGCCGGGTCGGCCTGGATCTCCACTGGCGAGCCTTCCGCCAGCTTCCGGCCGAAGTTTACCACGAAGAGATGGTCGCACAGCTCCATCACCAGGTCCATATGGTGCTCGATCAGGAAGACCGTCAGGTTCAGCTTCATTTGGATCTGCTTGATCAGCCGCGCCAGCTCCATGGACTCCTCCGGATTCATACCGGCGGCCGGCTCGTCCAAAAGCAACAGAGTGGGTTCCAGGGCCAGGGCCCGGGCGATCTCCAGCTTTCGCTGCAAACCGTAGGGCAGGGCGTCGGCCCGCACCTGGGCTTTGTCCGCGATCCCCACCATCTCCAGAAAGTACATGGCCTTGTCCCGCAGCGCCTTCTCGCCCCGTTTGACCTTGCCGGGCACGTAGGGCAGGTTCAGGGCAATGGCTTCGAACAGGTTGTACATGGGGTATCGGAGGTCCAGGGCCGTCACCACATTGTCCAGAGCCGACAGGTGCTTGAAGAGGCGGATGTTCTGGAAGGTCCGGGCGATCCCCTTGCGGACGATGACGTCCGGATTCAAGCCCGTAATGTCCTCCCCTTCGAAGATCACCCTTCCGATCGTGGGCTTGTAGACCCCGGTGATCAGGTTGAATACCGTGGTCTTGCCGGCGCCGTTGGGGCCGATGATCCCCATGATCTCGCCTTTTTTGATGTCAAAGGTCAGATCCTCGACGGCCACGATGCCGCCGAAATGCTTTGTCAGATTCTTGATCTCCATGGCTGCTGTCATGCTTTGGTCCCTCCTTGGCCCGCGGCCTTCTTCCCGCTGAGCTTCTCATAAAGATGCTTCAGGGCATGCCAGGCGCCTTTGAACGTGAATTCCTTGTAGCCGAAGATGCCTTGGGGACGGAAGACCATGATAGCCACCAGGATCGCTCCGTAGGCCACCAGACGCCACATGCTGGCCACCCGCAGCACTTCCGGGATCGCCGCGAAGACCAAGGCCGCGATAATGGGCCCTGTCAGGCTCCCCATGCCGCCGGCCACCACCGAGGCCGTCAGCAGCGTGGACTGCACCCCGGTGAACATGCTGGGCTGGATGTAGGTCAGGTAATGGGCCTGGAAGCCCCCGGCGATGCCGGCGCAGACCGCGCTGAAAAACAGCGAGCGCAGACGGATATTGAACAGGTTGATACCCGCCATTTCCGCCGCCACAAAATCCTCACGGACCGCAATCGCCATCCGGCCATAGCGGGAAAAGACGAAGTTCTTGCAGACAAAGACCACGATCACAAAGACCGTGAGAACCACCGGGAACGTCGTGTGGGGATACAAACCCGGCAGACCCCGGGCGCCCTGGGTGATGGGCAGATTCTCCAGCAGCACCCGGATCGCTTCCCCGAAGCCCAGTGTGGCAATGGTAAAGTAGTCGCTACGCAGCTTGGCCCGCAGAGTGGGGATGCCGATCACCAGGCTGACCAGGCCGGCCATCAGGCCGCCCAGCAACAGTGCCGGGATGAAGGATATCCCATAAAGCTTGGTACAGATGGCCGCCGTATAGGCTCCGATCGCGATGAAGGCGGCGTGGCCCAGGGACATCAGCCCCGTGAAGCCCGTAAAGATGGACAGCCCCACCACCGCGATGGCATTGTACATCGCTAGAATCAGGATGCCTTGCACATAATATGACATAGGGTTCCTCCTTACACTTTCTCTTCCAGATATTTACCGAACAATCCGGAAGGCATGACCAACAAGAGGACGATCAGGAACGTGAAGCTGAAAACGTCCCGCAGCAGGGAGGAAACATACACGGAGACCAGGGATTCCAGGACACCGAGGATCAGGCCGCCGGTGACTGCGCCCGGCAGGCTTCCCAATCCGCCGATGACCGCCGAGATGTACGCCTTGTTGGTGATCCATCCCATGGTGGGATAGGCCATATATTTCATTCCTAGAAAAACACCGGACACACCGGCCAGCAGGCCAGCCAGTACGAAGACCAGGCCGATGACTGCACTCAAATTCACACCGTTGATCTGGGATACCTCCGAGTCGTAGGAGGCCGCCCGGATCGCGATCCCGGTACGGGTGTGCTGGATGAAATAGTTCATGATGTAGATCGCGATCAATGAAAAGATGATGGCAAACAAGTCCAGTTTTCCGATGGTGCTTCCGAAGATCGACACGGAAGACTGCTTAAAAATGGCCGGATAGGCATTGTAATCCGACCCGATGGTGGCATAGACCATGTTCTCCAGAAAGATCGAGGTGCCCATGGCGCTGATCATGAAATACAGGGAGGGCGCATGCCGTTTGCGCAGGGAGCTGTAAGCGATCCGCTCGTTGAGGAAGCTCAGGAGCGCTGCGCCCAGCATGGAGATGATCAGGGCTGCCGCAAAGGGGACTTTCAAAAGCGTCAGGGAATAGAAGCCCATATACGAGCCCAGCATAATGATGCCGCCGTAGGCAAAGTTGCTGAAATTCAATATACTAAAAATCAACGAGTAACCGACCGCCATCAGCGCGTAAATTCCGCCCACCGCCAGGCCGGTCACGAGCGTCTGCATCAGCATCTGCATAAAGTATCCTCCTCCGAACAGTCCGGATGGCCGGTTTGACCGGCCATCCGATCCGTTCCCTTTCAACTGGGTTCAACCCAACTCAAGACTTTGCTGCGACTTATTGGCCGGCGAAAGCTTCAAAGAAGGTAAATTCGCCGTTCTTGACGGTTTCGATAACTGCCGGTTTGTTGACGGGGTTGTGGGTCTTGGGATCCATGGTCAGTTTTCCGGTCAGCACGGGAACGTCCTTCATGGTGCTCATGTAGTTGGCCAGGGTGGTGCTGTCGGTGCTCTTGGTGCTTTCGATGGCATTGACGACCATTCTCAGAGCGTCCACAGCCAGAACGGGATTGGGCATGACAGGGTTCGCATTGTACTTGGCCTTGTATTCTTTGACCCAGTCTGCGATGGTGGGGTCTTCCAAGCTGGCGATGTTGACATAGAAGGATCCTTCGGTGGCTTCGCCGCCCAGTTCAACCAGCTCTTTGCTGGCCCAGCCGTCGCCGCCCAGGAATTTAACATCGAGACCCAGGTCCTTGGCCTGTTTCATGGCCAGACCGGCTTCCTTCTGCATGGTGGGGATGAACAGCAGTTCAGCGCCGGCATCCTTGATTTTGCCCAATTGGGCGCGATAGTCCAGCTCTTCGGAACGGAACGCTTCATCGGCAACGATGGTGCCGCCGCCGGCGGTGAAGGTTTCCTTGAAGTACTGGGACAGACCCTGGGAGTAGTCAGACCCGACGTCCATCAGCACGGCGGCTTTGGTGACCTTCAGGCTGTTCAGCGCGAAGGTGGCGGCCACTTTGCCCTGGTAGGGGTCGATGAAGCAGGTGCGGAAGGTGTAGGGCTTCACAGAGCCGTCTTCATTGACGGTCAGCTTGGGGTTGGTGGCGGTGGTGCCGATCAGGATGGTCTTGGCGCCTTCCGTTACGGATGAGGCTGCAATGCCTACGCCGCTCTGGGCGGGTCCGATGATGGCCACAACTTTATCACCCACCAGACGTTTGGCCACGTTGACGCCTTCGGTCTGGTCAGCCTTGTTGTCGTAGGCAACCAGTTCCAGAGGCCGTCCCAAAACGCCGCCGGCTGCATTGATCTTCTCGATTTCCATTTCCAGAGCTTGCTTCTCCGATTGTCCCCAAAGAGACGATCCGCCTGTGAGCGCCACTTCGTGGCCGATCTTGATGGGTTCTTTGTTTTCAGCCGCAGTGGTGCCGGCGGGGGCAGTGGTGGAGCTGCTGCTGGTTCCGCAGGCGGCCAGAGAAAGTGCTAACAAACCGATGAGGAGTGTTGCCAGTGCTTTTTTTGTTTTCTTGGTCATCATTGAATCCTCCCTCTTTTTTTGCCTTGATGTCGACCGGTTATTTTGTTTCACAGTGTCGCGGCATTCCCTCCTTCGCAGTGTTATATTTTACCTTTGCTGAATGTTTCCTGCCATAACCTATGCTCATAGACAAAATAAAAAACAGCTCTTGAAACAGAATAGTCTGTCAATTTATTTCATGACATATATCCGCATCAATATATTACACTTAAATGGGCCTTTGTTCAATCCTCGCCGGCAGAAATGATTGCTTAAAATCTATTGCGACGTCGACCTGTCTCTTGCTGTATCTTTGGGTGCAACAAGCAGAGGATTGAACAAAGGCCCAGGGGCGCCCGTGTCAGATGAGACTGAGGATCATATCTTCGGTTGAAATGTCCAGGAAATCGACCATCGGCACCTGATTCATAGTATAGGCACCGGGCCTCTGCTTGCTGACCGCGCGAGCGGCGGCCACCAGGACCTGGCTGGTCACGGCAGGGTTATTGAGCTCCGTATGGAACGCGGCCCGCTGATTGCTGTGGACACCGGCACGGCCCTTCCGCTCGATCAGGGAGCCGTGGCCGAAATCCCGGGCGTCTTCCAGGGAATCCACAAAGAAGATATGGGTTTCATCGTGTGAAAAATAGGAATCTTCCCGGATGGCTTTCTCGATGGCCGCCTTGTCGCCGTCGGGTTCCATCAGGATATAGACCATGCGGCGATGGATGCCGGAGCCTTTGGGGAAGGTCAGGCTCACGGCATCTTTGACACCCGGTTTGGATTTCGCCGCCACAGAGTGCCCCATGCTCATACCGGGGCCGTAATTCGTATAGGTGATCCCGTTGGGGATCATCACCTTCATCAGTGCACGGACCACCGAATCGGCGCCCGGATCCCAGCCTGCGGCTGAGAGGGAAGCAGCGCCATGTTCCCTGGCGCATTGGTCGAAGGCCTTGTACATGTTCAGCAGCTCTTCACCATGGAGGTCGAAAATGTCGGCAATGCAGATCCCCTTGCTTAAATATTCCAGTCCCGTTTTCTGAACCAGCCGGGTAGGGATGCAAAGCAACGCCACATGGACGTCCTTCAGTTCGTCGACATTTTTGACAAAGGGTATATGCCCCAACCCGGCGGGAGGCTCTTGAATGAATGGATCGATAACGCCCGCCAGCTCTAAATCCTTTTCCTGCAGCATCGCCTCGACGGCATACCGGCCGATGTTGCCATAGCCGACCACGGCAGCTCGAATTGTTTGTTTGGCAGTCATGGAAAAACCCCCTTTAAGACGATTGATCGGATGCCCATAAGTATAGCAATTCGTATGCCATGCTGTATTAAAGGCCGGATTACCTTATTTTACCGGGATTTCACCGGCGTTTGTCTTTGATTCAGACCCCTCGGCGCCCGAGAGTTGTCCGCGTTTGAGAACACTTTCGTCACTGGGCGCCGGGTTTTCGCACCCAGCTTGTGGTTTTTGGCCGTTCGCGAATGAGAACATATTCGTTCGCATTTGTGAACATTTTCAATCATTCAACCGGTTATCCTGCTTATTCATATGATTTCAATGAAAATATTCTTGGGAATTGCCTTTTGCCCTTAAAATCTATAGACCGTCACGCGGTCCGCGGCCTCATCCGCCCAGAAGGTCTTCTGCATGCTGTCCAGATGTTCCTGGCTCCACAGGCCGGGGACGCCGCCGGTGTGCAGTAAAATAGCGTTTTCGCCGTAAGGGATGATCCCTTTCTCGATCATATCCACAAAGCCATGGAGCACCTTGCCGGTATAGCAGGGATCTGTAAAAATGGCTTCCTCCTGAGCCAGCATCTCAATATAGGATTGGGTCACAGGATCCGGCAGGTTGTAGCCGATGCCGCCGTAGGCGTGATCCCCTTCGCCCATTTCCAGACGGAGGTCTTCCGGGCTGCATTGGAAACCCAGCTCATAAAAATCGCTAAGTTCATTGATGAAGGCCGCCGTGGTTTCCAGGGAGCGGGGTGTCGGATCCACAGGGACGCCGATCACCTGGAAGGGCGCCTTGTAATATTTCGCCCCCGCCCAAAGGCCCGCAAAGGTCCCGGTGGAGCCAAAGCCCGCCACCAGATATTTGGCCATGATGCCCTGTTTTTCCATCTGTCCCATGATTTCCGGGATCGCTTGAATGTAGCCCGCCGAGCCGATCATGCCCTGGCCGCCCACCGGGATGTTCAGGACCTTATCCCCCATGGCTTCGTATTTGGCAATGATTTTTTGTGTGCATTCCTCAAGGAAGACCGCCGAGGCTGCTTCCCTTTCCTCCGGCGGCAGGGCATCCGCGGCGCTGCTGTCCACAAAATAGATGTCCGCGCCCATCAGGCGGTCCAGGATCAGGTTGCCCGTACAGACCTCCGGCTTTTCCCCTTTCAGCACCAGGATGGGCTTCAGCCCATGCTTGATGGCGGCCGCCACCGTGAGCCGGCCATGGTTGGTCTGGACGCCGCCGAAGGTCATCAGGGCAGTATAGCCGTTGTCTTTGGCGTATTGGACCAGGAAATCCAGCTTTCTGGTTTTATTGCCGCCCAGGGCGATCCCCGTCAGGTCATCCCGCTTGATGTACAGTTTGCCCCGGCCCAGGCGCTGGGTCAGATTCGGCATGAATTCCAGGGGCGTGTCGAGATAACCGACCGGGGTGCGTTTAAGTTCCTTGATGTTCATGGCATCGCTCCTTGCTGTGAAGATGCTTGATCGATGGGCGGCACAGATCGCCGCAATCATAGCTTTTCGGCTGATCAACGACCCGTCGAAGGCTTCCGCCATTTTTATTATGCAAAAGCCATGCCAAAGTCTGAAAATTCGCCCATGGACAATGGGCATTTTACAGTGCGCGATTTTCCCTTAAAAAGACAGGATTGGTTCAAGATTCGAATACAGCGCTGGCGGCGCTTCGGAGCTCTGCGGCTCTTTTGGGGGCGGCAATAAAAAATAAACAGGATTTTTATCCTGTTTATCTCCATTTATAAGCTTGTTTGTCCTATTCATGATTCATCGTCCGGCCTTCAACCGATTGGCGCCTTCGGGGGTCAGGTGGCTGCCGCCCCGGCCCTTCATCACCTGGATATAGCCCTTTTGCCGCAGGGTGTTCATCCCCCGCCGGATCTCATGGTCGCTGAGGGGGCAGCCCTGCCTGAGACTGTATTGATGGACAGCTTGGCGCCCCGCGCCCTTGCCGGACACGCCCGCATGCCGGATGGCCTGAAGGATCAGCCATTCATTGTCGGTGATGTCCGTAAGTTCATCCAAAGCAACCCTTCCCTGCGTCTGGATTGCCGCGGCCATTTCGTTCAAACCGTGATTCTGAAGAGCCACCGACAGATCCTTCAAATCCACCAAATCCAAGCCCATATATTTCAGATATTCGATATAGTTGCGCAGCTCCCGCACGTTGCCGTCCCATTCATGGCGCAGCAGGGCTTCCCGGGCAGCCGGGGTAAACGCAAAGGCAGCATTGAGCTTTTCCTGGAAATAGTCTGCCAGCAGCAGCACATCCTCGCCCCGCTCCCGCAGCGGCGGAATATGGATGGGCATCACGCAAATGCGGTAATACAAGTCCTTGCGAAAACCGCCCTGCTTCATCATGGCAAACAGATCACAGTTGGATGCGGAAATCAGCCGAACATCCACAATGACGGAACGGCTGGCGCCAATGCGGGTCACCTCTTTTTCCTGAAGGACCCGAAGCAGCTTCGCTTGAAGCGCAGGGCTCATGTTTTCGATCTCGTCCAGGAACACGGTCCCTTGATGGGCAAATTCAAACAAGCCCACCTTGCCGCCCTTTTTGGCGCCGGTGAAAGCGCCTTCCTCATAACCGAAGAGCTCGCTTTCCAGCAAGGTCTCCGGCAGGGCAGCGCAGTTAAGAGCAATAAAAGGCTCGTCCCTTCGGGGGGATGCGTTGTGGATAGCCTGCGCAAACATCTCCTTGCCGGTGCCGCTGTCCCCTTCCAGAATGATGGAGGCGTCCGTTCCCGCCATGCGCCGGGCGATGTCGCAGGCTTTGCGCAAAGAAAGACTTTCCCCGATGATGTCATCAAAGGTGTATTTCGCCCGTTGGCCACGCTCCAGCATCTGACGGCGCAGACTGTTCTGTTTTTTTTCGCTGTCTTCGAATTTCTGAACGAGGGCGCAGGTGCCGATGTACTGATCCTTCACGTAGATCGGCGTCATGGTCAGGTTGATGTTGGTTCCCTTGAGCTTGATCAGCCGGGGCTCCTGGGCGGTTCTGGCTTTACGGCACTGCTCCGGGGAAACCGCCGGCAAAAGGATGCTGACCTGGCTGCCTGCCAGATCGCCCCGATTCACTTTGAATAGGTTTTCCGCCACGGAATTGGCGATGGAGATGATGCCGTTTTCGTCAAAAACCAAAACACCGATGTCCAAGGCATTGATGATGATCTCCAGTTTATTTTCCAGGGTCAGGTTGCTGATAGACAGTTCCTTGAGACTATAGTCTGCCGAAGCAAGGCTCGTGATATAATTTTTAAACGTTTCGCTTTCCAGAAAAGCCGGCATTCCCAGCTTCAGGGCAATTTCGCTGACGGTGTTGCTGGTCAGAGTCCGGCAGCCTAGATTGATGACCTTACGGGCGTTGGCGGGAACATAACGCAATTCGCCGCAGGCCACCACCGCATCCACCTCCGGCGCCGTACCGCTGCCAGGATAATAGGGCTGGAAGGTGATGTTGCTGATGCCCAGATGATACAGCTGGGAAATGCTTTCCAGAGCCATATGCTGATTTTGATTGGCCATTAAAGCCTGGGTGCCTTTCGGGAAGCCGCGCAGTCGCCGTATGGCCTCCTCGGTTAAGGTGACCTCGGTTTTGACAATGAGCGCTTCCTTAGGGATCAGATCGAGGAAATCCACATATTGTCCTGCGTTGAAGGAAGTGGAGGAAACCAGGAAAACCTGGCAGGGCTGGATGGCGAAGACGGAATCGTCTTCAATGCTGTAGGTCACGATGTCGACCGCATCGCCAAAAAGCGCGTCCAGTACTTTTTTGTAGGTTTGCGCCGCTTCCACGTTGGTGGTGATGATGCCGATCCGCTTTTTCATAGGTTTCCTCCTCCGCACGATATCCAGAAAAAGCATAGCACAAATCGGGGCAGGGGGAAAGTTGAGGTTAAAAATATCGTGATGCGGAGTGCGGAAATACAAGGGCCTTGGCCGGGAGGACGAAGCTATGATTTTGGCCATGAATTTTATTCGGCGCATCATTTTTTCTTGACAAGCCATAGCCGGGAAGCTTATAATACCAAATGTAGTCGTTTTGGGGGTGTAGCGCAGCTGGGAGCGCGCTTGACTGGCAGTCAAGAGGTCAGGGGTTCGATCCCCCTCATCTCCACCAAGCAAAATGTCCCGCAAGCCTTTATTATCAAGGGTTTGCGGGTTTTTTATGTCCTTTTCGTGATGAATCAAAAGGGGCAATTTATCGCTATTTATCGACTAATATCGGTGGTTGGTCAGTCAAAAGTCAGTCAAGAATAGAAGCGCTAAAGTATTGGTATATACGGGTCTTGACGTTTTTTGAATAATAGTTTGGCTTGCTGGATGGACTCGATTTAGATATGCCCAGACATCCAACGATCGGGAGATGAATTCCGGCCCATTGTCAACCTTGATTTTCTTCGGGAATCCTTTCTGTTGGCTGAGTTTACCCAAAGTTACCGACACAGCCTCTCCCTTGATCGACTTGTCAATGTGAGTCGCCAAGCATTCCCGGCAAATGTGTCGATCACCGTCAAAGCACTGAATCTCTTCCCTTCATAGAGTTGATCTGAAGCGAAATCCATTACGCAGCACTCATTGAGGAAGGTCGGCTCGTTTTTGCCCGGAACACGGGGAGCGCAGATTTTTTTCGTTTCGATTTATTTCGTAGGTTCAGCCCTTCTTCCTTATAGATCCGATAGACCCTTTTGTGGTTGATGCGCCAGCCTTCCCTACATAACAACACATGGATGCGCTTATAGCCATAGCGCAGCCTATTCGCTGCAATTTCCCAGATCCATATGCGGAGAAATGCCTGCCCGTCTTTGCGGGACATATACCGAAAGACCGAACGATGGATTCTTAAGGTCATACAGGCCCAGCGCTCACTAACCGCGAATATCTTTCGAAAATATCCGACCATCTCTCTTTTGATGGCAGGCTTTAGAGCTTTTTGAAAGGACGTCCTGCAGCATGATTTTATCCAAACTGAGGTCCGCCACGATCTGCTTCAGTTTCCGGTTTTCCTCTTCCAGTTGCCTAAGACGTTTCACATCACTGGGCATCATACCGGCATACTTCGTCTTCCATCGAATGTATGTCTGGGCCGAGACACCAACCTTGCGGCAGACCTCCTCGACAGCAGCTCCCTGCTCGACCTTCTTCAAGACAAAAGCTATCTGTTCTTCGGAAAATTTTTGCTTCTTAATTTTCTCCACTCCCTTTTGCTGATTGTATCATTCTTTTCTCGCTGGGAGTGGACCATATTTTTAGGGAGAAGCTCAATTTTGAAAGACATATTCAACGCCCACTAAGAAGGTGAAATGTCTATGTTATAATGATATAATTCAGGTGAATGGGGTGATAGATATGGCAAGAATTATTTTTTACTCTTGGCAAAATGATCTTCCAGCAAAGAGCCATCGGTATTTTCTTGATAAGTGCATCCAGGTTGCCCTTAAGTCCCTCGAAAAAGAAGCAAAGGTTTATATGGAGTATGACCGTGACACCATGGGATTACTGGGCAGCCCGGACATTACTGAATCCATTTTTGGGAAAATCGATAAAGCAGTAATGTTTATCTGCGATATTAGTATCATTAACTCGGGAGCAAATGACAAGAAAACACCTAATCCTAATGTGTTGATTGAATTAGGATATGCTGCAAACAAATTGGGTTGGGACCGAATTGTATGCTTTTTTGATACGAATTCAGGAAAAATTGAGGATCTTCCGTTTGATTTGCGCCAAAAGCGAATTACTCCTTTCGATCCTGATACTCCAAATGAAAAGCAAAGAATAGCTGATATACTGGAACTTAATATTAAAGATTTATTTGTTCAAGGAAAACTTTTTAATCCACTTAATGATTACTTGAAAGGGAAAATAGACAAAACTTTTTTGGATGTTGGTAAGCAAATTGCTAATCTTATGTTTGGCACATACTCACTAAGCGAAGGTTTAGCCCATATGCCAGAACTCTTATCGCTGTCCTATGAGATTATATTTGATCGAATGTGTATGTGCGAATTCCCGGCATTCATTGTGCTCAACACTTTTGAGAGTACTGAACTGGAATTAAATAGTATCCTTAAAGACATCTTTTCGTCTGCTTATTTTCCGAAAGAATGGGCATATTGCACACTCGAATTACTTGATTGGATACGTGACTATAAATACTTTTCTTCTCATAGAAATCCGCAATTTCCATTCAAGCCTAAACCTTTTCGTACATTCGATGATCTTGCAGTGATCTCCGCCAAAAGCGTCAATCCCAGTAATCCTCCAAGTGCAAAAATAGTACTTGATACTCTTGAACGCAACGGGAAGAAAGATTTCGATCCCATCAAGGGCCGTGTAATTAATACAACAGAGTATCCGAGCAACGCGCCTGACGAATTATCTCAGTGCTATGTCATTAAAGAGGCCGCGTACCTTTTTGTCGCAAAGAGAGTTTATAAGTATATATCCATTTGCAAGCGATGGTTAGATGTAACCGATAGCGAGTTTATTTTAGACCCCGATGTATACTATATCAAATGATCAAAAGAGGCACAAATATTGCGCCTCTTTTTTCCTGCGAAGGTGAATTTTCTATGGCCCATGTAAGCGTACCGAAGGACTCGATGCGGGTTAAGTCCAAGGTGCTTTTAAATTTGACAAAGTGGCAACTGCTTTGTTTCGGGGCGGCACTTCTCGTGGGAGTGTCGCTGTTCTTTATACTCCGTAACAGCACTTGCACCAACACGGCGGCACTCGTTATGATACTCGCCATGCTTCCGGGCTTTCTGCTTGCGCTGTATGAAAAGTACGGCCAGTCCCTTGAAGTGATCGCCGGACAGATGATACAGGCCCTTTTCATCCGGCAAAAGAGCGGCCTTATCAGACCAACAACCTTTACGCCGCCCTAATGCGCCAAAATCTCATGGAACAGGAGGTAAAAACGATTGTCCAAAACGGTAAAGCAGCCTAAAAAAGTAAGCCGCGTGGAAACCGACCTGTTGGGCTATTTCAAAGTCATAGGAGCACTCGCGAGGGCTCTTGACGGAAAAGAGCGCCTTGCCGTGCTGCATGGTGTATTTCATCCCGATGGGGAGCGTTTCGCCTTTGATTGGGACTGACTGCTTGCAAGTGGCCTGTCTACGAAGGACTATATTGCCCCGCCGTCCTTTGCCTTTAAGATTGCGCGCATGTTCCGCATGGGGAAATATTTGGCGTGGTGAGCTTCTTGCAGATATTAACGCCGGAACTGACGGATACTATGCTTTCGGATTTTCTCAATACGGAAATGGGCATCGTCATCAATCTTCACGTGCAGGCCATCGACCAAAAAAAGGCCACCAAGACGGTGAAACGGAAGATCCCCGACCTTGCCGTATGTAAATTGAGGAACAGAAAAAGGCTGTCCGCAGCGGCTACGATATGGACATCCTGCCGTCCGACCTCGCCACCTACGGCAAAGAAGCGAAAAATCTGGTGGACGAGCTGCAAAGCCGCAACGAGCGTCTTTTCCTTGTGACGCTCGTGATCCTCAACCTTGCGAACAGCAGGCAAAAGCTGGACAACGACGTGTTCCGGGTTTCCGGCGTGGCACAGAAATATAACTACACCCTCGCCCTGCTGAACTACAGCAGGAACAGGGATTAATGAGCAGCTTGCAACCTGCCTGGACCAAATCAAGATACAACGAGCACTGACGACTTCCAGCGTGGCCGTGTTCGTCCATTTGTCACGCAGGAGATTTTTCAGGGCGGGCAGGCTATTTGCTACAGCCTCAACGCCGTTTCCAACAACATGATTATGCTGGACAGAAAATGCGCCCGGTGTCCGAACGGGCTTGTGTTCGGCACTCCCGCAAGCGGCAGCTCCATGAGCTGCAAGCGGGAGATAACGCATATCATCCTAACGACCCACGACAACGTGATTATCCGCGATCCGGAAGCGGAGTATTATCTACTTGTGAGCCGGCTGCATGGGCAGGTTATCCGTCTGTCCCCGACCAGCAAAGACTTTGTGAACCCGCTGGACATCAACCAGAATTACTCCGAGGATGAAAACCCGCTGGCGTAAAAAAGCGACTTTGTACTGTCGTTCTGCGAGCTTATCATGGGCGGCAAGTCCGGGCTGGAAGCCATCGAAAAGACGGTCATCGACCGTGCCGTGCAGATGATCTACCATCCGAATTTCGCAGACCCGCGTCCGGAGAATATGCTCGTTCTCTCTGATCTGCACGATGCGCTTACGGCGCAACATATCCCGGAGGCCGACCGCGTGGCGCAGGCGCTTGACCTGTACGTTTGGCTCGCTTAATTTCTTCAACTACAGAACGACGGTTGACATCAACAATCGGCCTGTATGCTTCGATATCAAGGAATTGTGCATGAGCCTCAAAAAGACGGGTATGCTGATCGTTCATGGTCAGGTGTAGAATACCGTCATGATCAACCGCAGTTCCGGAAAAGCGACGTGGTATTTCATTGACGAGTTCCATTTGCTTTTGAAGGAGACACAGACGGCAGCTACAGCGCTGAGATTTGGAAACAGTTTCACAAGTGGGGCGGCTTCCCGACAGACGCTACACAGAACGTCAAAAACCTGTTGTCTTCGCCGGAAATTGAAAACATCCTTGAAAACAGCGACTTTATTTATATGCTCAACCAAGCCGCCTGCGACCGGTAAATCCTTGCGGAACGTCTAGATATTTCCCCTCAACAATTAGCCTAGGTCAACAACTCCGAACCGGGCGAGGGGCTTTTGTTCTCCGGAAACGTGATGTTGCCCTTTATAGACAAGTTCTCCAGAACACCGAACTGTACAAGATTATGACGACGTACCCAAGTGAGATAGCAACTCAATTAAAAAGCGGGAGATTGGCGACACAAAAAGCCGTTTTCGCTCTGTTTTTGGCAGAAAGGACGTGGTAAAATTAATTTGGCTTGGGAGGGGATAACATGGAAATGGACTCGATTTCATCCATATGGCGGTCAATGACCTCTCTATTATCAATGAAGCCAGCACAGATGATGAAACAAAAAAACACTTAATTAAATACTCACTTCTGCATTTATCCTCTGGCATTGAGCTTGTACTAAAGCACAGACTATTACAAGAACATTGGACGTATGTATTTACCGACATGAATAAGGCAAAAAAGAAGCGTTACAATCGGGTGATTTCAAAAGTGCCGATAGCGAGACCATCATCGAAAGATTAAAAAATTTATGCGACATTGAAATAACGACGGAAGAAATAAAAGACCTGCGCAATCTCCGCAAAAAACGCAATAAGGCTGAGCATTTTAATTTAAATGAAAACCTTTTGTCTATTGAAAGTTCAATTCACAAAAGTATATCCATTACAATTAAATTAATCGTTGTGCATTATGATCTTGATGAATTTACTGACGAAGAAAGCGAGTTGTTTTCTAAAATAAAAGCTCTGCTTCGGCAATCGCAGCAACATTATGATGATGCTAAAACAATTGCTCAAAGAGAGCTTGAACAAACAGGTATGAAAGACTATGTTACAACATGTCCAGAGTGCGAAGAAATATTTTTGTTAAGGGTGTGAATTCCCAAAGTAAATTCCACAGTGGACATTGGAGTGGAATTTACTTTGGGAATTTACCTTTTTGTTAAGGGATGACGGTGTAAAATGTATTTTTTGCGGTTACGAGGCAACTGGCGAGGAAGCTGCACGAGACTACATTCAAAATATTTTGGGTATTAGTGAATATGGAACCTACAAAGAAGGAGGGGAATTTCCACAGCATGAATGTCCCGAATGCGATAATGAATCTCTTGTATATGACATCGATAATGGTAAGGTGATTTGTTTTTCGTGTGATTATGAAAATGATATTTCAAAGGTCATATTTTGTAGCGATTGCGGCAGATTGTTTATTGACACGGAAGATGGAATAGGTATTTGCTATTCATGCGCAAATCATCGTTTCCATAAGGATGATTAAGAATAGACTCAGATATTACCCGCTTCAAACGAGGCGGGTTTTCTTATGCCCAAAAACAGGGGGTGAAAAGCATCAAACAACTAAAACCGATAAGGGGGTGCGGACAAAAACCTGGACACTGATATTGCTCAAGAAGGAGAAAAAGCATGGGGTATTCAGATGACCAGCGTGAACGCGCACTCGAATTGTACAATGAGATCCAATCGGTAATTCAAAAGTAATATATTTACTTGGAAAAGGCTAGGCTTGTAGCAACAGTTTTTACCTTAGAACTTATTTTTCTTCATAAAAGTACCAATTCGTCTCAGATAAAGGCTCCAATTCAATTATAAATTCATTTTTAGGCCATTCTCCATCCGTTGAATAAACAACACCTCGACCATAGTCTTTGTTAGACCATCTCTGGAAGTATATACCATTACCCTCCTTTGTTATGACATTATAGTTGTATTTTTTGAACAAGTCTGTGATGCTAGTTGTTATTGTATCATCTGTTATTTGAATCCGTTTACTTGCTTCCATATCGTTCTTTGAAGCAAATGCTTCTCCCTTTTCATCATTCGATGTTATATATATTCTAACATAATCTTGTTTTTCTAAATATTTTGCTACGTTTGACAATATTTCTTTGTTTTTAGAAAACTCATTTTCCATATTGCGTTTTGAAATTGGAAAAGGATATGATAGTTTTATATATAATATTGACGAAACAATGCCTAAACAAACAATACTTAATAGAACAATTGTTGGCATTTTTAAGTCCTTAAATCCTTTAAACATCATAGTAGTTTCTCCTTTTCTTTCATATCCTTCTTATACCACTCGATTCCTTTTCTAATTAGGTCATGGTCAATAAATTCATTTCTTCGTTTATCTTTGTCTGTAATTATACCCCAAATACCTGCTGCATACATGGACCCCCCAATTAGGACAGTTTCTGAAATATCTGCTGCTGTTCCAGTATATCCGTACATCATGTTGCCTAATTCTTCTGGTGTAGTTATACTTTCGTTTACTACTATTTTAGTATCATAACTTCCAGGGAATGGAGTTCCAACAGTTTTTTCCCATGAATCTTTTCTTTTTATATCCCAGTCTGCTTTGTGATTTACCTTTGATTTAAACCAATTCAAGTCTCCATTGTGGTTTGACGCTTCTACGGCTGCGTCCCAAAAAACTGAATTAATTGGTTTTGAGTAGTCAGAATATTGTATGCCATTTACTGTTACAATGTTCACACCATCATTCTTCATCTTATCTGTCAGTATAAGGTTGTCCGTCCCCTGTTTACCAAAATATCCATGTTCCAGCATCCATAGGTAATCATCTCTTGAACCGATAGTATTAGCAAATTCAGCTGCTGTCGGAGTTTTTACTGCTGGTGTAGGCGTTGTTTGGGTGGCAGGGATTTTGGGGGTCGGACTGTTGGCTTTCTTATCGGTCTTGTTTTTGCCGGTTGATTTGATATCGCTGCTTTTCTTTTCATTCCCATAGCATGATAAATCATGCACTGTATCTATCGGATCATATCGCACATCTTTCCGGTTATCGGTTATTGTTAATGTCATCCCTTTCCCTGTAACAATCAGGGTGTCTCCTTTGCCTGGTTCATATACTAAGACGACACTTGTGTATCCCTCTTTGACCAGGGTGCCTAAAGTGGTTTCATCGATGTAATGGCCTGTAGGATCTGTGTATTTTATTGGTTCGTTATGGCAGTACGTGTAGAGATTCAGGCTCAATGGATCATTGGGGTCGCCGCGGTAGGTATCCTCCGAGAGGAAACGAGCTGTGATGGGGTCGTAGAAACGAGATTGCAAGTAATAATATCCCGTCTCTTCGTCGTATTGGTATCCGGCATAGGTATATGGATTGTTGGCACTCCCTGTCGAGGAGATGATATTGCCGAATGCGTCATAGTAATAGGTTGCTTGGACTGCGTCAGTAGCATTGATCAAGGCTGTAACATCGGCATGGCCGTTGAACATGTAGTAGAGCGTAGTTCCGCCAACGGTACGGGAAATGATCGTTGTGCCCTGGACGTTTTTGGCAATTTGGTTGCCTGCCCCGTCAAGTTCCAGTACGACCTTGTCGCCAATGTAGACATATTGGGTCGTGGTTCCGTTGACTTGCTTGGCTACGCGGAAGCCGTCACCGGCATAGGTATTGTTGATGATATCCCCGTTGGGCATTTCTGTTGTGGTGAGCTGATTCAGCTCATCGTATGTGCATATGGTGATTTCTGGGGTTTGGGGGATACCATTGACATAGGGAGTCGTCGTAATCAGGGTCTGATTACCGTTGTTATCATAAGTATACACGACAGTTTTGGTTGTGACATTATTCAATTTTACCTCTGCCGCGGTCAGCCTGTTCTGTTCATTACAGGTATAGGTGGTGACTTCGGAATCGGTGCCCATGGTTACGGTCTGGGTGGCCCGGTTGCCCGCGTCATCGAAGGTATAGGTTGTAACCTTGGTGCTGGGTTCCGTGACCGTATGCAAGCGATTCAGATCATCGTAAGTATAGCTGGTGGCGCCCACAGCGTCCACCTTGGATGTCATGTTATGGGCCGCGTCATAGGTGTAGGTATAGGCGTCGATTACGGTTTGATCGGCTTTTTTGTTGACCAGGGTATAGAGCATGCCATCATCATAGTAGGCAAATTCTTCGACCGCCCCGCTAGGCAAGGTCACGGATTGCTTTGCACCATTGTCATAGTAGGCATAGCCTGTGGTGTTGCCATCAGCGATTACTTGGATTATTCTGCCTGCCTTATCAAAGACCTGGGCGGTTATGTTGCTGCGAGGATCGGTATCGATTTCCTTGACCTGTCCTGCAGGCAAGCCCGTGGTCACGTCATAGAGGAAGGTCAGGGTGCCTGCGCCAGGTACTGCCTTGCTCTTGGTTCGGTTGAGCTGATCGTAGGTACGGGTCGTAGTACCGGTACCATCGGTCATCGTCAGCTGGTTGCTGTTCCCATCATAGGTGTAGGTAATGGTGATGCTTCCCGCTTCTTCAGACAGCTTCCGTCCATGCACATCAAAGGTGTAAGAGGTTGTTTCTCCGTTGCGGTCAGTCTTGATGGCCAAGGTGCCATCGGCGTTATAGGTGTAGCTCTCCGTCTTGGCCGCATCGTAGGTATAGTTTGGCGCAGTGCCGGTACGGCCGCCATGGTCAATTTTTCTGATGACTTTGTTAGCTGCGTTATACTCAAAGGTGGTCACATATCCGGCACCATCGGTTTGGGTCAACATGTTTCCATTTAGATCATAGGTATAACTAGTAGTCTCGTTCTTTGCATTGACTACTGAGGATAAACGATTGAACTCATCGTAGTTGTAGTTCGTGACATTGTTCAGTCCATCCGAAGCGGTCTTCACGTTGCCCACTTCATCATATGTCTGGCTCTTGGTGTGATTTAAGGGATCAATTGTGGAAAGCCGTCGGTTGTTTTTATCATAAGTGAATTGGGTCAGTTTATTTAGCGCATCATAGGATTTTATCTGGACACTGTTATGGTTATATTCCAGCTTTTCAATGCTCTTGTTCAAGGGGTCTTTCTTTTCGATGAGACGATTGAGCGGGTCGTAAACGCTGGTGTAGGTGTTGCCCAGCCAATCGGTCTGGGTCACCTGGTTTCCGCTTGCATCGAAGCCATAGTAGGTGCTTTGATCGGCTGAGACGTTGTTGACATTGGTGACAGTGATTTTGCTTTCAACAAGCTTGTTCACTTCGTTGTAGATGTTTTCTCTGGTCACGCCGTTGCCGTCGATGACAAAGCGCTGGTTACCAGCCTTATCATAGCGAACGGAGGTGGTGATGCTCTGGGTAGCATCGGCCTTCTCTTGGGTATGGGAAAGCTGACGTCCCTGATTGTTATAGGTATAGACGTCTACAGGTCCGGCTGAATTTACGGACTTCTTCATGTTTCCCTTGGTATCATACTGGTAGGTGATGTTGCTGGCGGCAATCGTCGTATCACCAGGAAACTGTGCCTTCTTCAGTTGATTAAAGGCATTGTATTCATTGGTTACGGTATTGTCGTTGCCATCGGTTTGGGTCAGGAGATTGCCCGTAAGATCATAGGTATTCTCTTGTATGATATGGCCATCGACGCTGATGGTGAGGATATTGTCCGCATCATCATAGGTATAGACGGTGTCGATATCCTTTGCGTTGGTTTCCGTAATTTTGCGGCCAGCCCCATCGTATTGATATTGAGTGGTAAAGGATAAGCTGCGGTCTTTGTTTACGGGATCGAGCACGCTAGTTATATTGTTGGCCAGGTCATAGGTGTATTCTGTGCCATAGCCTGTGTTGATTTTTTCGTCAACACTGCCGCTTCCGGCCTCGTAGCCCAAAGCATCCAACTCTTTTAGCTTGTTGCCATTGCCATCATATTTATAGGCTTTAGCTATAAAGCTCACCCATTGTTGTGTAGAAGGGTCAAGATAATTATATCCCTTGGTTTTGACCCTATCCATAGCATCATAGGTATATTCTGTCCGGCTCATCTGGGACATGGTCTTGCCGGAATCATAGTTGTTGGGTGCTACTTCGGCCACGAGACGTCCGGCCCGGTCATAGTAGAAGGCAGCTGTATAATTCTTGGCATCGGTGACTGTAGCCAGTTGTCCTTGCTTGGTATAGGTATTGGTGGTGACATGGTTGTTGGCATCGGTTTGGGTCAATATTTTGCCCGACCAGTCATAGGTGATGCTGGTTGTAATGGTAACCGGATTGTTGTTTTCGTCCATCCCTGGCATGCTGATGCTGGTCTGGCGGTTCATGTTGTCGTAAGTATAGGTGGTTACCACATCATCTGGCTGGGTTACAGTCTCCACGTTGCCGTTCTTGTCGTAGGTATAGCTGGTAGTCTGCTCTGTATCTGCATTGCTGGAGAAATCATTTCCGAATAAATCTCCTTCACGGACATGGATCGTGACTTCATCAGGCTTGCCAAAGTAGTTATTGATGTATTCGGTAATATTTTTCTCAGTACTGCTGGTATAAACGTCTTTTTGAATCAAGCAGCCATCATCATCGTAGAGATAATCCGTTCTTCTGCCTGCACTATCTGTTTGTTTCTTGAGATTGTCATCGGCATAGTATTCATTGGTGACTGTGATAAAGTCTCCGCTTGCAGGGACATCATTTAGAGCTACAGCAGTCTTTCCGGTCTTCTCCTCAAGGATGTTGCCTGCTTTGTCATAGGCTATGGCTTCATAGGTATACAAGGTCCCACCGCTGTAACTCAAGGGGCTCCAAGTTTGCGTATTTCTATTCAGACCATCGTAGGCATAATAAGTCGAGTTCCCTCTGCCATCTCTGGTAGAACTTATAGTGCCGTTTGCATTATAGTTTACTGTACTGTAACTACCGTCAGCCTCATTTTGTCTGATTAGGCGGTCTTCATAGTCGTAGATATATTCGGTTACCGCTGTTTCGCTGTTATTGAGATACTGTGTCTCAGTCTTCATGCTCTTGCCATCGGCTAAGATCAGATAGCTGTTGCTTGACAACAGAACTGCCGTAGCCCCGGCGTTTTCTTTAAATTTTGTTGTCGTAGGACGATCAAGGCTATCATAGCCATATTCATAAACCGCCCCGTTTGGCTTCGTTTCAGTGAGCAGGTTGCCATAGCTGTCATAGGTGAAAACTGTCTGGTTGTCTTCAGGATCGGTAACGGTATGAAGCTTGCCACTGGAATAATAGGTATAGCGATAGCCCACATCCCCGTTATAGGCATGATTGGCCAAATCGTCATCTACCGGATTATACAGCTCGGCAGAGACTTCCTTGATTTTCCGTCCCATGTTGTCATAGGTAATCCTGGTTACTTCACCGCCCTGTAGAGTAACCTTTTCTATGTTGCCATTATGGTCATAAACGTAACTGGTAGTGTATTGCTTGGGTGTTTGCGCACTGGTCTGCCAGCCAATTGTGTTGTTCACATAAGTCGTGATTTTATCTTCGGCATCCTTGCTGGTGATTATATTACCGTAGGTGTCATAGGTATAGGTGGTGGCATGACCATTGGGGTCGGTTTCCGATTTGAGAAGCCCCTTGGCATTGCACCCCATCTGTTGGGCTTCCGCATCAGTATAGTAGGCATAGGTGGTGATGGCAAACAAATCTTCGTTACATCCCTGGGTATAGACGTCTGTACCGTTTAAGGGCTGAGCCTGCTTCAATAATTTCAGTTTGTTGTCATCATAGATATAGAAGGTATATTTTCCGTTTTCATCTTTTTCGGAAATCTTATTGTTTTTGTCATCATAAGTAAATTCCTTGTAGCTAGAATCAGGGTTGTAAATCTTGGTGATATTCCCCTGACTGTCCCGTTCATATTCTGTCTTGTTGCCATTGCGGTCGATAACGGATTCAACTTCCCCATATTGATTGACATTATTCGCATCCAAGGTATATATGGAGGTGCTTCTACGACCGTCTGCATCCTGGGCTTGGATGGGATAAAGCGAACTGTCGTACCATGTGATCGTTTCTCGATCATTGGTATCAGTAATAGTAACCTTGCGATACTGGGGGTCATACATGTAAGTCTGGATATTGCCGTAGACATCAGTCAAACGGGCGATCTTCGGCAAACTTCCGCTTGAAGTGTCATAAACCACAGATTCCAGAGTGTTATTATCATTGTCTTTAATAGTCTCCAAGTAACCTTGGTCATTGTAGCTGTAATATGTCACTTTCCCCTGGGGATTCGTTACTAGGGTTAAGAGGTTATTGGTGTAGCCATATTGGACTGAACGGTTAAGGGGATCGATGATGGTATCAATATACCCTTGCGCATTATAAGTGATGGCTATCTGTCTGCCCACCTGATCGGTGATGGCTGTTACTTTGCCAGTCGCAGCGTTGACAGTCAGGGTAATGGTATTGCCATCTCTATCCTTCATCCAGTTCAGCCAACCATTGACATCAAAGCCATAGGTATATTGATCCTTGGTGGTCAGGATATGGGTATCGTCCCCTTGTTTGACCAATGTAGCTCTTGAGTCATTGGCTGTATAGCTATTGTCGGCATTTTTGCTAAAGGACATGGCACTGCCGTTGGGCATGCGAGCAATGAATTGATTGCTGCCGCTGTCCTTGAGACTCCCCTGGAAACTGAAACTCCAGCCAAGAGGCAAAGGTCCGTCTGTACGATAATCCCTAGAGTTGTAGGTTCTCGTTAGATCAATCTCAAAGCCAGGAGCTTTCAATTCCATATCCGTATAGGATCGGGAGAAGTTCCCTGAGGGATTGACATTCTCCTCACCTAAGTGAATCAATTCAGAAAGAGCACTGGTTTCTTCCTCCCCGTAACTTCCAACTTCTACTGTATTTGAATAAGCGAGAGCAGAATCACCCCCGATGACATAGATCTCACCATTTAATTCAACTGCTGCAAAGTCATTTTTTGCATTAAGCATACCTGCTTCTTTAGTCCAACTATCAGTTGAGGGGTCATATACCTGAACCAAATCTGACTCGTTGCCCCCATCATTACCGCCTAACGCATATATCTTGCCCGACAATGCAACGACTCCTAAGCTTCGTCTCAAACCAACCATATGGGTCTTTGTGCTCCAAAGATTGGTTACAGGATCATATTCTTCAAGTACGTCTAATGTCCCAATATCATCTTTTTGGCCGCCTAAGCCATAGATTTTACCACCAATAGCCGTTGCTCCAAGCATATCGCGAGAGGTGGGCATGCTTGCTTTGGTTTTCCAAGTATTCGTAGATGGGTCATATTCTAAAACTGTATTCACTTGTGTGGTACCGTTATTACCGCCGATAGCATAGATCTTTCCATTGACAGCAACTACACTCAAATTAGCTCTGGGATATGGCATTGAGCGTCTATAATACCATGTGTTTAATGTTGGATAATATACTTGTACTGTACCTAATTCCGTACTTCCATCAAATCCCCCAATGGCGTATATCCTATTGTTTACAACGGCAACACCCAGCCCTGCCCTGGCTGTAGGCATATCTGCCTTGGTAGTCCAGGTATTTGTTGCCGGATCATATTCTTCTACTGTACTTAAACTAGAACCGTTATATCCTCCAATGGCATAGATTTTACCGTTAACCACGGCTGCCCCCAACATGCTTCTCGCTGTACTTATCGGGGCTCTGGATTCCCAAATAAGATCTCCCGGATAATACTGTTCAATATTATTTAAATATCCACTTTGATTATTTCCGCCTACTAGATTAATCTTTCCTGCCAACGTAACCGCACCAAATCCAGCGCGTGGTGAGATACATGACTGTTTTGCAACCCATTTTTGGGTTGCAGGATTATACTCCTCTACCCCATTCAAATAATTGTTCCCATCATGTCCTCCGATGGCATACAGCTTTCCGTTCAATACCGCGGCAGATAAATCAAATCGCGGAGCAGATAAATCCGTTATAATACTCCATTTATTGGAGATAGGATCATAAGATAGACAAGAATTGAGAATTTCGTTATTTCTTCCTCCGAATATGTAGATGAGCCCATTCCAGCAGACAATCCCAAAATCACTTCTCGGAGTTGGCATAGAAGCTTTTACTGTCCATGTATCCGAATAGGGATCATACTCCTCAACCGTACTTAAATACCCTGATTCATTCTGTCCACCAATCGCATATATCCGACCGTTAACAGCAATGACACCCAGTCCTGCCCTAGCTGTAGGCATACTGGTTTTAACAGTCCATGTTCCATTATAGTATTCTTTGGTCTCAAAGACCTCCAAATCACTCAGATAGCCAGTTCCATTGTAGCCACCAACTATGTAAATATTGCCATTAACATAAGCGGCACCTAATTCTTTACGACTAATCGTCATCTGAGTTGTAACGTATTCCGACCCGTCTTCATTAAAGGTTTCGACACTATTTATATATCCAGTGTCATTATATCCACCTATGGCTGCTATCTTTGAGTCTGTGGACACAACAGCAAGTTCTTTACGAAGCATAACCGTTAAGTTGTTAACAATTTCAAAACCATCCATGGATGGATCGTAGACTTCCACTGTACTAAGAACCAGAGCGCTAGTTTCATAGCGTGTTCCTCCGACTGCATACAATTTTCCAGAGATAGCAGCAGCTCCAAGACTGCCTCGGGTAGTAAGCATACCTGTTTTTACAGTCCATACGTTATTGACGGGATCATATTCTTCGTTGGTATCAAGATAATTGTTTGTGCCGTTGTTCCCCCCAAAGACATAAACCTTATCATTCGCCACACAAGCACCTGTTCCAGCCCGTGCTGTCAGCATAGTCGCTTTGGTACTCCATGTATTGGTCACTGGATTATATTCCTCAACGTTATATAAATAACTGCTGCCATTATATCCGCCGATGGCATAGACTTTACCTAACACCCCAACCAAAGAGAGCATGGATCTGGCTGTAGTCATTGTCGCCTTTGTCGTCCATGTATCCGTAACAGGGTCATATTCTTCGACAGTGTTCAAATAACCAGTTCCGTTATAACCACCGATGGCATAGATCTTGCCATTAACCGCAGCTACTCCTAGATATCTGCGTGCAGAATTCAAATTTGCTTTCGTTGTCCAAATGTTTGTATCGGGATCATATTCTTCGACAGTGTTTTTATAACTACCATCATATCCGCCGACAGCATAGATCTTACCATTAACTGTAGCCACACCAAAACCGTCTCGAGCAGTGGGCATACTCGCCCGGGTGCTCCAGGTGTTATTTGTGCTGTCATACATTTCTACAGCATTCACAGATGTACTCCCAGAATTACCACCTATAGCGTAGAGTTTGTCACCAACAGCAACTACACCCAGGTCTTTTCTGCCATTTGTTGGCATGCTTGGCTTAGTTACCCATGCACCTGGACCTAAATCATAAGCTTCAACAATCGACCCAGCTGTTACATTAGAATCATTGTACCCACCTATGGTATACATTGTACCATTTACTTCAGCTACCCCAAATTGAGCCTTCGCTAACAGTAAACTTGGTGCTGTGCTCCAGGTATTTATCCTTGGGTCATATTCTTCTACCACATCAGAACAATTTGGATCATCCCCGCCAACAGCATATATCTTTCCATTGGCCGCCACCGCTCCAAGATTTTCTCTTGCTGTTAGCATTGCAGCCTTCGTTGTCCAAGTATTGGCCACTGGATCATATTCTTCTACAGTGTTCGTGCAAGTGACACTCCATCCACCTATCGCATATATCTTGTTATTTAACACAGTCGTAGCAAAGCCCATTCTATTAAATTTCATATTTGTTTTCGTTGTCCACCTATTGATGATAGGATCATATTCCTCAACTGTTTTTATTGCCCAACTGCCGTTACTGCCACCTATAGCATATATTTTCCCTTTGACAGAAGCAGCAGATAAAAGGTATCTGGACGTGGGCATGTCCGCTTTAGTCGCCCAAGTATTGGTTAAGGGATTATATTCCTCGACATTATCGGTAATGGTCGAATAATTTGTGGAACCACCAATGACATAGATTTTTCCGTTAGCCACGGCTATGCCAAAAGATCGTCGGGCAGTAGGCATACTCGCTTTGGTTGTCCATGTATTTGTGGCAAGATCATATTCTTCAACAGTATTTAAGCACCCACTTTCGTAGCCGCCAATGGCATATATCTTGCCATTTAGGGCTACTGCACCCAGTTCTTTTCTGCTTGTTGTCAAAGGTGCTTTGAAAGAGCCTGGACTTGTTATTGCACTAAACTCCTCCACCGTGCTTAAATAGCTTCCTATTCCGCTGTTGCTTTCTCCGCCTAAAACATATATTTTACCGTTGCAACTTGTGATGCCAAAGTACCCCCGCGGTTGCGTCATTTTATCCTTGCTCAAACTGGTCCAGTTATTGGCAAGGGGATCGTATTCTTCAACTGCAGTTAGATATCCACTCCCATAACCACCTATTGCATAAATCTTGCCATAGACTGTTGCCGTCCCTAATGCCCTTCTCGCAACAGCCATGCTAGTTCTTATCGTCCATACATTTGTTTGAGGATCGTATTCTTCAACTGTGGTTAAGCTGTTTTGACTACTGCATCCACCAATAGCATATATTTTCCCATTTGCCATTGCCACCCCTAATTCCCTACGAGCGGCATTCATCTCAGCCTTTATGGACCAGGAGTCGGTCGCAGGGTCATAGACCTCAACTGCCATCAAATCGCTCCCATTGCACCCGCCAATAGCATATATTTTGCCGTTCGCAACTGTCGTAGCGAAATTTTCCCGAGCCGTAGGCATGGACGCTTTTGTAGTCCATGTGTTGGTAGACGGGTCATATTCCTCAAGAGTATTTAAGTAACCAACATAGGATCCACCTACAGCATAAAGTTTTCCGTTTAGGGCTACCATCCCGAGGCCCCTTCTGGGTGTTGACATATTTGCCATAGTACTCCAAGTGCTGGTAGCTGGATCAAAGCTCTCTAAGTTGTTCAGGTAGTTGGTTCCGTCATATCCTCCGGCTACATAAATCTTTCCGTCAACTGCTGCAGCTGAAAATCCTGCACGACTAGAAGGCATACTCGCTAACATTTTCCAGCTGCTTGAAGGCAAGCCATATTCCTCAAGAGTGGGCATATAGCTGGAACTATATCCACCCACCGCATAGATCTTGCCGTTTAACGCAGCAACCCCTAGTCCATATCGGGCTGACGGCATAGCGGAACGCACACCCCAAGAATCCGTGGCTTGATTGTATTCTTCTACGATGTTTTGTACCGTGCCGTTGGTTCCGCCAATAACATACCCCTTACCATTTATTGCTGCTGCCCCAACGTATCTTCTGGCAGTGGGCAAACTGGCTTTAGTGCTCCATGTGTTTGTAAGAGGATCATATTCTTCCACTGTATTCAGATAACTGCCATTATATCCGCCGATAGCATAAATTTTGTTATTCAAAGAAATAACAGCTAATCCCTCCCTGGCCGTGGTCATGCTGGCTTTTGTCGTCCAGGTATTATATACAGGCTCATACTCCTGCACCGTATTTAAGTAGCTGCCATTATATCCGCCGATGGCATAGATTTTGCCATTAACCGCTACAATTCCAAGGCCTTGCCGGCCTGTTGGCATACTGTCTTTTATCACCCAAGCATTGGATACAGGATCATATGCTTCTACTGTGGTTTTATATGTTGTGGAATATCCACCAATGGCATATATTTTATTATTTAAGGCTACGACACTTAAACCATAGCGGGCTGTTGGCATGCTACTCTTGGTCGTCCAGACATTAGTTGCTGGATCATATTCTTCTACTGTACTTAAATTAGAACCGTTATATCCTCCAATTGCATATATTTTGCCATTCATCTCTGCTGCGCCCAAATATCTTCTGGCTGTAGCCATTCCAGCACGGGCATTCCATTCATCTACAGCAAAAAGATTCAGATCTCCATCATCTGTTCCTTCACCGCCTGGTTCACTGCTTATGTTATCTTCGGCTATTTCTATTATCCCATCATTTGTTTGTACTGGTTCTGCTATAGCTGCCGCACAGTTGATTTTACCAGCGCTTTCCACTTTTTCTGTCAAAGAGGAGAGCTTATCGACTGAATCGACAATTCTGGCTTTGATATCATTGGGACTGTTGGTGGGGTATTTGCTCAAGATCAGAGCTGCTTGCCCCGATACAAAGGCAGTCGCCATAGAAGTACCACCGCTGTTGCCATATGCATCATTCGGCAGAGTACTCTTAATCTCTTCGCCAGGAGCTGCCACATCCACAGAATTTGCTCCATAGTTAGAGAAACGGGAGAGGTTACCTGTTTTATTGATAGAAGCGACCGATATGATATTATCACCCGTAAAAGCAGCCGGATAAACAGGATTTTCATCGATATTTCTGAAGCTGTTACCAGCCGCACAAACAAAGAGTAATCCTGTTCCGTTCATAACTTCTTTTAAAGCTATATTTTCACTGGTCGTACCCCAGCTGCAGTTGACAACTTGTGCACCCATCTGTTTGGCATACTCTATCGCACTGATAATGTCACTGGTATAAGCTATGCCGTTCTTAAAAACGGGCAATGGCATTATTTGAGCCTTGGGGGCCACGCCCACGATACCCTTTTCATTTCCCTTCACAGCGGCAATGATTCCTGCAATGTGGGTTCCATGCCATTCATCCTCGGCAAGAGCTGGATCATATATTGTCTTCGACTTATCAACAAAGTTCCAGCCGTTGACATCATCGATATATCCATTGCCATCATCATCGATGCCGTTATTAGGTATTTCTGCCGTGTTTTGCCATATGTTTGCAGATAAATCTTCATGAGTTACATCGATGCCGGTATCTAACACAGCAACGATAACACTCGAACCATTAGCACTTTCCCAGGCATTAACGGCATCTATGCCTACTGCTGTAACTTGTTTGTTTTCACCATATGCATTCTCAAGTTCCATTGTTTGATATTCATTGGCTAATAGACCCCACTGCTCCACAAAATAGGGATCATTTATTTCTTCAGGAGTAATATTTTCCAAAGAGAACTCTGCAAAACCTTCGGAAGCATTTCCAACAAGATCTTCAATAAGGTTTTCACCCGGCGCATAGCTTATTTTTACCTCATCACCAGCTGCAATAGCCCTATCCAGCATAAGTGTAATTTCTTTGCCAGTGACCTTTATTGAATCAATAGCGATATCATCAGATTCATTCATTACAACAATAAGATCGCTTTTATCAGGGATTGTGCTTTCTTTGAGTTGTTCATTAAAAGTCAATGTGATTATTGAGACACAAATAATTCCTTTTTCTACTTCAGGCCCTTCAACATCAACAATCTCCGAAGTATTTACTACATCGATTTCTTGTAAATTTTCGGCAACATTATTGGACAAGTCTTTGGTAGGTGTTGTCCCTATCGTATAGCTTAGTTTAACAACTTCCTCAATAGAAACAATATTATTGAGCAAAATAACTACATTAGACCCTTCAATGCATATCGATTCAACAGTACAAGTTCCGCTTTCACCATTAACATTTATGGCATAGTCAGCTACCGTAGGTATGGAATCTTCTTTAAGTTGTTCGCTGTAACTTAAAGTGATGGTATCCCCATTGATTTCGGCCTTTATGAGTGTCGGAGGTATTTCATCTGATTCCGCAATATTGTTTATGACAGTAATATCATCGAACTCTTGCACCTGGTTTCCGGCAATATCAGTCAGCAAATTATCACCAGGAATATAACTCAATGTTATGCTATCATCAGCCGCTATTTGACCATAAAAAGAAACTACTACCTCAACCCCAATAATTTCTACAGATACAATTTCAGGGTTGGTCGTATTTCCTTGGGTATCCTTTATAGTTATCACAAAATCACCATTTGCAGGTTCATACACCTCTGACAAAGCTTCATCGAACTGCATGCGAATGGTATTCTCAAAAATTACAGCCTCTTCAAATTCAGGAGCAACTGTATCTTCAACTTGCGCAGGGGATTGCTCCTCACTCTCCTCGTCCTCGAAAACCACATCTTCTTCTATTTTTTGTTCTTCCGATAAGTCACCTTCAGCAGACATTGTCATTTGATAGTCGGGTTGAATGTATTCGATCTCTGTACTAATATTGCTCTGCTTTAACAGCTCAATAAAGTCTTCTTTTTTTAATCTTTCATTGGTTTGAAATACATCAAATCTACTATTCTTGGTATGGAAAACAGACTTTATTTTATCTTTTACTTTGCCTGTAATTTCATTATTTGCATTGCTTTTTTTAAATTTAACAATAAACCTATCTGTAGTGTTATTGTCATCCTCGTCTATATTTTTTTCTTCTTGCATATTCTCCAAATCACTAAAATGCGCATTTACGATCTGGTTTATCTGTGCTTGTGATAATTGGCTACCGTCTGATGTGTTATTTATGTCTGCAGTATTGCAATCACTTTTCTGATTTATCTCCGGGTTTACAGTCAAAGATTTTACGTTTGGTAAACTCTTGCCAATTGCTTGAGTTCCAATTGCTTGAGTTCCAATTGCTTGAGTTCCAATTGCTTGAGCTTTTACACTTGCATAGACTGGAATAGAACTAGTAAGCATGGAAATAATCAATACCAAACTCAACAGTTTTTTACTCAACTTCATTACTTTCATCAATACCTTCCTCCACTTCTTTATATCAAGGCCAATTAAGTGTTGTAATTTTTCCTATTGTTCAATTATGTATAATATCAAACACTATCATATATATCATATGTTTTTATATTTTTAAAGTAGTTTATATCATTTGTCATTTTAATTCTGGATTACTCACTCTATAAATATTTTGTAGCATCTTTAACATAGCCCATTCGCACTGATGACTAATGTAATAATATTCAGAACGAAGCCACCCAAAATCATCCCTATAAGTGCGGTTAGAAAAACGAATGGCCATCATTTTCATTTGTAAAAACTTAGAAGCCCTTATTTATCAAGGCCTTGTCATTTTTTGACTGACTTTTGACTAAGTAACCCCCGATAAAATACGATTAGTCGTGCCAATTCGCATCCCTTTATCTTTCAAAAAGGCATAAAAAAACCGCAAATCCATGCAATGCTTTGATTTGCGGTGAATTTTTAATGGCAAGCTGAGAAGGAGTTGACGCCTAACACACTCAATAAAACAAATATCTCAACTGAATTCCCGGGCAGGTGAAAGATATTTATTTACAACTTAGCCTGATCCATATAAATCACTCAAAGAAGGCTATTCGACGTTTCTAGGAAATGACATTTTGCGTTGTTACGAAAAACCCTATATTACGAACGTTATCCGGAATAATTTTGAGTAGTTCTGTTGTTGTTCTAGCCATGATTATTTACGCAGTAGTACGGGGGGGGTATAATGATAAACGCGTCAACCCGTTTGGAATATAGGTCTTTGGCAACAGGCAAACGAATGTTATCCTAATAGATTAAGTCTTCAACATTTGGCATTTCATTTGCAACTACGCATTTTATGATTAACTTGTTAAGCAGAGAAGAAGATTTCTCAACAAAAGAATCTAAATCCCCCCTAATATTATCGCCATGCACAGCGGAAGAACGAGCCTTATACAAACTTTTTGTTTCATCAAATATGCCTTTGGCTTTATCTTTATCACTACCCGCTAAAAAGTTAGATATGTATAGGCTGATTCTAAAACTTAATTCACTGTTTATGCCAAACAGGGATTCTATTCCAGCCCAAAGAATTGCCAACTGTACTTTTGGCATTGTATGCCATCTATAGGTAGCCATTGAATGGATTGCAGTACTAAAAGAATTGTTGTCCAATAGTGATTGTGCATTTGCAAAATATCGCTTGAGCCATTCGGTATCTTCTTTGGTAATTGTATAGGGTTCTCCAAACAACCCTCGCAAATGATAGTTGGTTACTTTTAATGTCGCGTCGTCCGTAATGGCATCTATTGGATGCGTGCATTGCAAATTACACACGGCATCACACTTAAATATTGCGCTTAATAAAACTAAGTCCCACTGGGAATTCCATGCTTCTGCCGCTAAATTTTTCGGATTTTCTGCAATAATCTTCATCTGCGAGGTTATTGACCTTTCACATAAGATAAGAACAGCGAAATCAACATCATTTTTCACAGATTGCGATAATATATCTATAGAAGGTTTGCATTGCACCGGCATCAGAATTTTATTTTCATTTATTCGAATTTCTTCGTTAATAATAAGACCATTAACATATAGATAAGCCTCTGTTCCCATCCCGAAAATACTCATGACTCATTCACCTTCAATGTGACTTTTTATTTTATTAAATTATATCATTGAATCAAAATATAAAAAGCGTTTCAAAAGGAATTGAGACATCATTCTGTTTAGTCAATTTTATACTTAGGACTTAACTCATACGGACTAGCCACCTCTTGCAGGTTTGATCTTGGTCTCGGGCACCACTTTGTCCCCCATATATACAGTTATTTTTCAGTCAAGGACTTCCATTCTTGGAGTCTTTTTATACGCCAATTTTTTTATAACACTTCTGGAATCATTGCATCTAATAGTAACGGATGATTGTTAATGAACACAAAAGCCCCGCTTACGGTCTAAGAGGCCAGGGGTATTCTCGGTATTGGTGAGGACGCTATGTATCGGTACGCACAAGAGGAATAAAATATTACTATCACACCCGTCGGTAAACCGGTAGTCTAGGATAAGGGGGTGCGGACAAAAACCTGGACAACTTAAGCAACCATTCCAAGGCTTCGTCTGTACTCCAAGGGACTTTTATTCC
>ENA-OSEO01000776-OSEO01000776.1-sediment-metagenome-genome-assembly--contig:-NODE-776-length-72765-cov-5.996203_pt1 | contig 72765 bp, 60 predicted proteins | sample MGYA00237883_ERZ534232 | MGnify/ENA metagenome assembly ERZ534232
TGTCGGATGCAACGGTCACAACGGAGTTGTGCAAATGTCAAAATGGTTCAAGTCGGAGACTTGAACCAACCTGAATCCCGCTAATCCGCGAAGAGTCCTTTCTCCTCGATGCTCGTGGCGGTGTCCGTTGAGTGTCGGCAGCAGACGCGATTGCCCTCGCGTTTCGGTCGGGTCGAGAGCTTGCAGTCTCTTTGGATTGTTCGAACACGGGGGGCACGATCAAGAGATCTCGCGAAATCAACGCGTCATCCATTCACAGGTGATCTTTCGCGATGGGCCCCGCCGATTTCATTTTATCACCATCCAGATCTCCCGAGGCACGGTTGTGTGAAAATCCACATTCAAACAGTCTCGGACACTCATGTCCTGGTTTTCCCCCGCCCCGAGGAACACCGTCGCTTCGCCGACTGCCTTCCCGGCATGTCCTGTGGCATGCTGCTTCGGCTTTCGCCCTTGGAGCCCGGGGAGTATTTTTTCGCCTTGGAATTTTTCCGAACGGCGGTGCGCTCCGGGCTGTTCGAGTTGCCTGAAAGTATTCGAGGCTCACGGTTTCTTTTCTGGCTCTGATTGGAGCCGAGTCGTCCTTTGAAGATCGGTTCGGCCCTGATCGATGGGTCGGGCTCAAATCCCTCAATGATTGTTTCCGGGATTGCGCATTTGAGCAGACGTTCGATGTTTTTGAGTAATTCGCGCTCATCAATGCAGACCAGTGATATGGCCGTTCCCTGGCGATCTGCACGGCCGGTGCGGCCGATACGGTGCACATAGTCCTCGGACACATTGGGCAGCTCAAAATTCACCACTTGCGGCAACTGATCGATATCGAGCCCTCGTGCTGCAATATCGGTTGCAACCAATACGCGAACATCGCCCTGTTTGAAGTCGGCCAGGGACCGGGTTCGTGCCCCCTGGCTCTTGTTCCCGTGCAGGGCGGATGCACTGATTCCATCGCGCTCGAGTTGTTGGGAGAGCCGGTTGGCGCCGTGCTTGGTTCGGGTGAATACGAGCACCTGCCGCCATTTTTTGGAGTCGATCAGAAACGAGAGAAGCTCCCGTTTTCGAGCGCGATCTACCGGATAGATCAACTGTTTGATGTTTTCCCCAGCGGTGTTGCGACGGGCCGTTTCGATCAAGACCGGCGAGTCCAGGAGGTCTTCGGCGAGTTTTTTGATCTCGTCGCAGAAGGTGGCAAAGAACAGGAGATTTTGCCGCTTCTTGGGGAGGAGGGCGAGTATTCTGCGAATGTCCTTGATGAATCCCATATCCAGCATGCGGTCCGCTTCGTCCAGGACCAGGATTTCGACTCTCGACAGGTCCAGTGTACGCTGTTGGACATGGTCCAGCAGGCGCCCCGGAGTTGCCACGAGAATGTCGACGCCGCTGCGCAGTTTTTCAATCTGCGGATTGATCTTGACACCGCCGTAGATGACGGTCGAATTCAGCGGCAGATATTTGCCGTAGGCCGCCACACTCGCTTCCACCTGGGCGGCAAGCTCACGGGTTGGGGTAAGGATGAGGGCGCGAACGCTATGTTTCCCCTTCACCCGGGAGCATTTGTTCAAACGCTGCAATATCGGCAGAGCAAAACCGGCCGTTTTTCCGGTGCCGGTTTGCGCACCCGCCAGGAGATCATTTCCGGCAAGAACGATCGGGATCGCCTGGCGCTGAACAGGAGTTGGCTTGACGTAGCCTTGATCGGAAATGGCGCGGAGTAATTCGGCCGAGAGACCGAGGTTCTTGAATGACATAGTTAAGGGTTGCTCCTTGGTTGGTTGCTGAGTCCTGCACTTTCAGCGCAGGGTCATGGTTAAACGTATTAAGATAGGATGACTAGAGCTGTTATGCGGTAGCTCCGGTTTTTTTTACAGGCAAGAGCGAGCCTGGGATGGCGACCGGTCATCGTGTCGCGGGCGCCTGTTCTAAGGATTCTGCGGCACGCTCGGCAATCCATATGGTGTGTCGCGCTCCTCCACCAGTGCCCCGCGCCCGCACGCGAATCTCCTCCACTCTGAAGCCGGACTTTCGCAGACGCCGGCTGAATGCCTGATCCGGACCGGCCGACCATACGGCCAAGACGCCTCCGGGTCGCAGCGCCGCGTAGGCCGCCTTCAGACCATCCGGGCCATACAGCCAATCATTGCTATTCCTGGTCAACCCCCTGGGACCATTGTCGACGTCCAGCAGAATGGCATCATAGGCGGGCTGCTCTGTACGCACTAGCCGGGCAACATCGACTTCACGCACGGCGACCCGTTCATCCCGGAGCGGATGACCGGCAAGATCTCCCAAGGGACCGCGGTTCCACGCCACCACCGCGGGCATCAGCTCCGCCACCATCACCTCGCTTTGAGAGCTCAGTCCATGCAGCGCGGCCCTCAGAGTGTACCCCATACCGAGTCCGCCGATCAGGACTCGAGGCCGGAGACGATCTGCGATCCTTGCGCAAGCCAGCTTTCCAAGCAATTCTTCCGAAGCATGCGCACGACTGTTCATGAGCTCATAATTACCGATCCTGATTGAGAATTCCTCACCTCGCCGGTACAGCCGAAGCTCTCCCTCGTCACCTGAAGCCTGTGCAACGTCAAGCAAGATCCAAGGAGTCATTCGCGCCTCCAGGAACTATCGGGAAACGGTTCGCGTTCCCATTTGGGAGCTATGGGGGAAAGGATGCATGCATTTATGCAAAAACCTGAGTGCCGATCTTCGCATTTACGCCGTCATCTCGACCGAAGAGAGAGATCTTTTGGGCTGCTGCCGCTCCTACAGAAATGAAACTTTCAACCCTTTACTCGTATAGCGAGAAATCTCCGCGACGCCACAATGTTGAGCGCACAGACGGGGCTCAACATTGGTCAGAGGCTGAGGTCGCAGGAGCTATGGCATAACTCGTTCCTCAATTTCGCCACCTCCCCGTCATTCCGATATTCTTCAAACCCCATCGACTGATCGATGATCCCGCCGGGGGTGATCTCGACTATTCGGTTCGCCACGGTAGAAATGAACTCATGGTCCTGGGAGGAAAACAACACCACTTCCGAGAAGGCGGTGAGCCCGTTGTTCAAGGCAGTGATCGATTCCAGATCCAGGTGATTGGTCGGCTCATCCATGATGAGGGCATTGGCGCCGGCCAGCATCATCTTGGAGAGCATGCAGCGGACCCGCTCCCCTCCGGAGAGGACACGGGTCTTCTTCAGCGCCTCATCCCCGGAGAACAGCATTCTGCCGAGAAACCCTCTGGCGAAGCGCTCTCCCTCTGCAGGCGGAGAATATTGACGCAGCCATTCGACCAGGCTCAGGTCGTTGTCGAAGTAGGCGCTGTTTTCTTTAGGGAAATAGGAGCGGGTGATGGTGACGCCCCAGCGGAAACTGCCGCTGTCCGGTTCCAGCTCGCCGGCCAGGATCTGGAACAGCGTCGTCTTAGCGAGGCTGTTGCCGCCGACAAAGGCAATCTTATCCCCCTTACGCACCGTGAGGGTAAGATCGTTCAACACCGAAGATCCGTCAATTGCCTTGGACAGGTCCGTTATCTCCAAGATGATGTCCCCGCAGGGACGCTCGGGATTGAACGCAACGTGCGGATACTTCCTTGAAGAGACCGGCATGTCGTCGAGCGTCAGCTTTTCCAGCAGCTTTTTGCGCGAAGTTGCCTGCTTCGCCTTGGAGGCGTTGGAGCTGAACCGCTGGATGAATTCCTTCAGCTCGTTGGCTTTGTCGGTGATTTTTCGGGTCTCGTCCCGTTTCTGCTTGAGCGCCAGTTGGCTCGCCCGGTACCAGAAGTCGTAATTGCCGACGTAGAGCTGTATCTTGCCGAAGTCGATATCCGCCACATGGGTGCAGACCTGGTTGAGGAAGTGCCGGTCATGGGAGACCACGATGACTGTATTGGGAAAGCGGATGAGATGCTCTTCGAGCCAGGTGATGGACTTCAGATCCAGGTGGTTGGTGGGCTCGTCGAGCAACAATACATCCGGGTTGCCGAACAGAGCCTGGGCGAGCAATACCCGCACTTTATCGCCCCCTTCCAGTTCCTTCATTTTTTTGGAGCGCATCTCTTCCGGTATGCCAAGACCATTGAGAAGCACCGCGGCCTCGGATTCCGCCTCGTAGCCGTTCATCTCGGCAAGCTCTTCCTCCAGTTCCGCCGCGCGAATGCCGTCCTCTTCGGAAAAATCGGCCTTGGAGTAGATCGCCTCCCGCTCCGCCATGATTTCGTACAGCCGAGCATGCCCCATGATCACGGTATTGAAAACCGTCTCCTCGTCGAATGCGAACTGGTCCTGGCTGAGAACCGCCACACGCTCCCTGGTGCCAACAATGATTTCGCCCTTGTCCGGTTCCATCTCGCCGGAAAGGATTTTGAGAAAAGTCGATTTGCCGGAGCCGTTGGCGCCGATGAGTCCATAGCAGTTCCCCGGGGTGAACTTGATGTTGACGTCTTTGAATATGACCCTCTTGCCGTAAGAGAGGGCTACGTTCGATGCACTGATCATACTTGCTTGACTCCCTGTTGAAAAAATAAAAACCACAGGGGCATCCCTGTGGTCGAATGTATTTTCTCTATATCACGCTACGTATCTATTGGCACCCTTTTTTAGCAGTGCATGAATCACCTGACCCCTGTTCGTCGGAAAGGACCCCCTGGACACGACCGATCCTGCCATCATCCAGCCGTACTTTGATCCCGCGTGAATGGTAGGCGGCAGATGTCAGGATATCCTTGACAACTCCAGTGGCTCGTTTGCCGGTTCGCTGATCTTTTTTCAGGATAATTTCGACCCGCATGCCGGGTCGAATATTACTGCGCTGTTGTCCGTTCATTTTACTCTCCCAAAAGAGTCAACCACCGTTGTGGGCGGCAGGGTCATTTTCGAACAAATCCTGCATCTGCTTTGGAATGGCCGGAGTTTCTACGGTATTCGACCCTTTCCCGCCGGGAACCCGGAATGTGAGCGCACAAGCATGCAGCGCAAGGCGATCGAACGCATTGTTCCGTCTGAGGTAGTTTATAGCGCGCGTCGAGCCGTAGCGTGCGTCACCAACCACCGGATGACCGGATAGCTTCGCATGACGCCGGATTTGATGGGTGCGGCCGGAAAGAGGCTCTACTTCAATCATCGTATAATGCGCACTGTGGCCAAGCACCCGGTACCGGGTGAGGCTCTCTTGCCGGTGTCCGGAACCTTCGGGATTGTCGCGTCCACCGGCAGCTTTGGCAAGAGCCCAGCGCCATGTCCCCCACGAATCGCTTCCTTCCGGGTTTTCCAGCCGGCCATGCAAAATTGCGATGTACCGTTTTTTTACCTGAAAGGATTCAAACTGGTTTGAAAAGAATCGAAACATCTCCCGCCGGACGGCCAGCAAAATAACGCCGCTTGTCTCCTTATCGAGGCGGTGAACGGGATGGACGCCAAAATCGGGATCCATATCTATTTCTCTCTGCAAGGCCGTTTCCTTTCGGATAAAGGCGGATGCAAAAAAGCAAAGATCCTGTCCGGGATCGTTGTGAACACTCATGCCTGCAGGTTTGTCCACCGCCATCCAACCTTTTCCAACGGCGAGCAGGGGGATCCGTATGTGTTCTCGATCAATGGTTGTCACCTGTACTGCACTTTCCTTGCTTGTTTGCTTCATGTTCATTTTATTGCGACTTCGCGGGGAAGCGGGTACCAACCCTCAGGTGAAAATTATATCACGAGAAAAAGGCGGGCGGTTTTTAACGCACGGACAACCGTCAGAAGAGAACACTTTGTTGCCAGAAAAGCGAAGCAGCACGGCACCATGGCGATTCTTCCACCAGCGCTTGTCCGCGGCAGGTGAAAGAGATGCCCGGCTGCACTGCTGTTTACCGAGCGTTGCTGCCTGGTAGGTCAAACATGACTTTCGAACTTCTCAGACTCTGCCCTTGGACTCGCCCATTCCTTAAAGGCTGCAAATTGCTCGGGCTTTCCGATTACCCCGATCAGGTCACCTGACGCAAGGCGGAATTCCGGGTTTGGATTAGGATGTAGAGTTTCATCTCGCATGATCCCGACAATCGAGGCGCCGGTACGGCTGCGCACTCCCAGTTCCCGGATGGTATGGCCGTTAAGGGGGCTCTTCTGGTCTATGGGCGCCCAGTTCAACTCCAGGAAATCCCTGGCGCCTCTAAGCAGGGCTGTGGTCCTGTCATCAGTTCCGGTTTGGTGAAGCGGGGCATACAGATCGCGGCGCACCGCATCGGTATAGCGCAAAATCTCAGGGGCTGGAACATGTAGATGGATCAACGCCTGCCGCGTAATCTCGAGACCCGCCTCGAATTCGGGCTGGACTACTTCCGTGGCCCCTTTTTCAAAAAGCGCCTGCATCTGCTCTATTCCCTCGGATCGAGCCACGATCTCGATGTTGGGGCTAATCTCCCGGGCCTTCTCAACAATCGACTGAGCGACCACCATGGCTGGAATAGTCACCACAAGCAACGAAGACCTATGGATTGCAGCCGCTTCCAAGACCGTTGATTGGCTGGCATCCCCGTAAATTACCGGGAATCCTTCACGCCTGGAATGTTCAATCACCCGATAATCCAGGTCAATGAGCACAAAGGGAAGGGCCATGTACTGGAGCACCTTGGCCATATGCTGGCCGATCCTTCCAGCCCCTGCAATCACCACATGATCGTGCAGTCCCGCTTCGGGAAGATTGATGGTTTGCAGGGGCTCACTGCGGAACCAGCGCTTGCGAAGCGAGTAAAGGGGGGCCGTAAGGCCGGAGAGAAAGGGGGTTAGCACCATACTGACGATGGCCACACTCAGGACCAGGGAGTACATCTCATTGGAGATTGAATTGGAGGACAATCCGATCCGGGCGAGTACGAAAGAGAATTCTCCAACCTGGCAGAGCCCCAGCCCGATGGCAAGCGGCACCACGTTGCCGTAGCCAAACACGCGGGCCAGCGAGGCAAAGATGACCCCCTTGCCGAGGGCGGTCAGCACCACTAAGAGAAGGATTGTGCTCCAGTGAGCAATCAAGAAAGAGGGGTCCAGCAGCATCCCGACGGAGGTGAAGAAAAGCAGGCCAAAAATATCCCGGAGCGGAATGATATCACTTAGAGCCTGATGGCCGTAATCTGACTCACTCAAGACCATACCCGCCACAAATGCGCCGAAAGCAAACGAGAGCCCGGTGAGATACGTGGCATAGCCTACCCCGAGGCCGACAGCGGTGATCGAGAGGAGAAACAATTCACGGGAGTTCCATCTGGCGACGATGCCCATCAGGCGAGGAAGTAGTCTTGTACCCAAAAGGATCATCACGGCGAGAAAAGCAGCGGCTTTGAGTGCGGCAGCCCCGAGCAGCGGGAGCCCAGTCTCCGGCGCATTAAGCTGAGGCAAGATGATCATCAAGGGCACCACTGCAAGATCCTGCACGATGAGCATGCCGATCATCACCCGGCTGGAGAGCGTGCCGAGCCAGCCTTGGTTCATGAGGGTCTTTAAGATAACCATGGTGCTGGAGAGCGACATGAGGGCTCCCAGCCAGATTGAAGGAACCGGTTCCAAACCCAGCCACCACCCGATCGCAAAGCCGTAGAGGATGGTCAGGAGCATCTGGATGGGGGTGCCGATGATGGCGATGTAGCGCACTGGCGCCAGCTCCTTGATGGAGAACTCCAGTCCCAGCGCGAAGAGCAGAAGGGCTACACCGATCTCAGCCAGAAGTTCAATCTCATGGACCTCGGAAACGGTGACTCCACCGGTGAATGGTCCAACCAACACGCCTGCCAGGATGTAGCCAAGAATCAGAGGCTGCTTGAGCCAGTGGGCAGCAATGCCCCCCATGAGAGCCGCCACGACTATAATTACAATATCGGAGGCTATTCCCATAATTGCCTTTTTCCCTCACTTGCTTGATCTAAGTTGATTTCGTGATCCTTTCCGGATGATCGTGCGAGTCCTGATATTTTAATAAAACGTGCACCAGTAAACGATACTTCATGCGCCGCATGCCACGCAACACGAATATAGCAGGAAGCTCCCGCTCAGGCACTCAAGTAAATGATCGTGCAATATGCGAGCCTAATTTGCCCTGTGAGTCCAGGCCCTTCCGGTCACTCAGTTGAGCCGGAGCAGCAGACGGACATCCAGAGCGACGGCCCCTTTGCCTTCGTCATAAAGGCTCACCGGATTGAGGTCCAACTCGCCAATCAGGGGAAAGCGATGCATGAGCTGCGAGACCTGCGCCAGAATGCGAGCCGCCGCCTCGACGTCCGCCGCGGGCATGCCGCGGAACCGCCCCAAGAGGCGCGCCCCCGATAGCTCCCGGAACATGTGCGCTGCCGCCTCAACTCCAACCGGAGCAAGCCGCATGCGAACGTCTTTGAGGACCTCGACCATGATGCCCCCGAGACCGGCCAGCACCACCGGTCCGAAGGAAGAATCCCGCTTTCCTCCTATGATCAGCTCCCGGGAGGAAAAGACCATCTTCTGCACCAGCACTCCCGACACATCGACGGCAAGGCTGCTGAGCCTGAGCCACTGCCTTTCCAGTTCCTGCTCTCCGGTAACATTCAACGCAACCGCGCCTTCTTCCGTCTTATGGAGCAAGGACGGGCCGACAGCTTTTAGAGCCACCGGATAGCCCATTGCGCGGGCGGCCTCGAGCGCATCCGAAAGGCTTTCTGCCATTTTCCAGGGTGCTGTTGGAATACCGAGTCGGGCCATGAGCTCGAATGCTTCGTGCAGCAGGGGCTGGCGGTTTTCAGTTTCAAAAGTGCGCAGCCAGTCAGCAACTTCCGCGTCCCGGTCAACGTTCGGGACGGAAGGCGGCTCGGAGGCTCTGGCTGCCGCAGCTCTTGTGTGCTCCCACTGGAGCGAGAGCGCCTCGACGGCTTGAACGGGCTCGGAGAAGAACGGAAACTCGGCGCTCTCAAGCAGATGCACACGCTCTTTAAAGGGGATTTCAACGACCAGTGCGACGGGCTTGCCGTACCGCCACGACAGCTCCCAGAGCTCCTGCAGCAGCCGTGTGGAAGCCTCGCAATCGGCAGCCATGTGGGAAACCTGGATAAGGATAACTCCGTGGATGTTCTCCTGACGCAAGACGCTCTCCACCACATTGAAGTAGAAGGACAAGTCGTAGAGATCGCCAAGGTCCATCGGGTTTCCAAGGCGGATCACCCCGGCCCGAAGCCGCTCCCGGACGGCTTCCAGCAGTTGTTCATCGAGTTGGGGAAGGTGAAAGCCGTGACGGGCACAGGCGTCGGCCGCCACCACGGCATGTCCCCCCGAGCGGGAGACAACGGCGAGGTTCACTCCCCGCAGCGCCGGCATGGAAAAGCCGCGCATGGCGTTAATCGCTTCCGCAACGGAGTGCACGCGTACGACGCCGGCTTCCCTGCAAACGGCATCTACAACCGCGTCGTCCCCGGCCAGCGCAGCGGTGTGTGACTGAGCGATGGCTCGACTAAGAGAGCTCGTGTTGGATTTGTGTAAAATAATGGGCTTGGAGCTCCTTCGGGCCGCCTCCGCAAATTCCCGTCCGCGCTTGAAATCCTCAAGGTACAAATAGATGATCTCCGTATCGGGGTCATCGAGAAGAAAGGTAAGAAAATCGGTCTCATCGATGCTCAGCTTGTTTCCCATACTCACGAGCTTGCTCACTCCGATGCCCGAAGTGCTCAGCTTCTCACCGAAAGAAAGGCCCACGCCGCCGCTCTGGGCAAAGACGCTCACCTTGCCTTGCCGGTAGGGAGCCGGCAGGGCTATAAACGGCGTATAGAGGCCCGTTTTCGTGTGGATAATGCCTATGCAGTTAGGCCCCACAAAGCGGATGCCAAAGCGGGTGCAAACTTCGAGCAGCTGCTTTTCAAGCTCCTCCCCCTCCGGCCCGAGCTCCCGAAATCCGCCGGATTCGACGACCGCCCGGCGGATGCCCTTCTCTCCGCATTGGGCCACGATTTCCGGAATGAAGCGTGCCGGGGTGAGGATGACCGCCAGGTCCACTGGACCCGGCAGGTCCGCCACCGACTGGTGGATGGGCCGCCCCAGCACCTCGCCTCCGCTTGGTCCCACGGCTTGGATTGTTCCCTGATACCCAAAACGCACCAGGTTGTTTACGATGTTTTTTCCAAGGTTGTCATCCGATTCGGAGACACCAATCACCACGACCGACTGTGCCGAAAAGAGCTTGTGCATGGTTTTCCTTCATCTAACGAAATGATTCACCGCAAGGCGGACGCCATTGCGGTGAAGGGTTGCAGGGACGCTCACAGAGCCACCGGACTTGCCCGCCTGTTTGACCCGGCTGCAGATCACGCCCTGCCTTCTAAGTTCTCCGAGCTTTATGCCTCAAAGAATGATCCTCGTCGTCGGCTCCCACCGGGCGGCAGGCCCACTTGATGATAGCTGGTCGGCATCAGGAGCGCACCTCAGCAGAGTCTGCCGCAAAAAGCGATAAACTTCAATTGACCCGCCTTTCACGGCCTGCCCACTCCTTATCACGTAGATCGATGCGCTGCGCCTTAGAAAATGGACCGGTGTGAGAACATCGTAGTAGACTTTCTGGTGATTCTCGAACATAGCAGATTCTCCTCTGATCGCGATTTGAATGAACAGGACTTCCCTGTTGAGCATGCGCTTCCTCTTGAGTCGTGAAAGAGCCAAAAGTATGCGATTGTCATGATCTCAAGTCAACAGCCATCCCTTAAGGACTCAATGCGAACGACCGCATCATCTCCTTCTGTATCCTGGCATGGAAGAGATCCTCGATTTTTTGATTCACCTGTTCCAGCACCTCCCATACCTCCCTCACCTCTGGCGCCAGGCGCCATTCTTCCGGTCTGGTGGCGTATTGTGCGCCTTCGTTGACGAACTTGTAGAAGTGCACCGTGCATCCCCGGTACTCCTCGTCCTCTCCGTTCCAGCGGATGAAGTTGCCCGGAAAGATCCCCGCGATTTTCCATCCGTCCTTTATGCACCAGTTCTGTGTAATGTCGTGCCAGGTCTCGCAAAAAGTCGTGAAGTATTCGGCACCGGAGTCGAGGGCGATTATCCTGGTGAAGCGTCGCAGTTCGTCGGTAAGATCCCTTCTGCGATAGCCGGGGTGAGTCGCAGCAAAGGAAAATTCCACCTGGAGGTTTCCTTCGAACTTGGTGAGCAGGGTTGCCCCGATCACCTTGCCGGTAGCGGCTTCCTCAACTACAGGCATACAGTGGATTGTCTTGAGAGAATCTTGTTCCCAGCTATCTTTCATGGCTACAAGGGATTGGTACTGGTTCGGGTCCAGCAGGAATTCGTGAGGTGAGCCGTACACTTCCGGATACGACACACGCCATAGCTCCGCCGCGGATTCCACCAGGTCCTCTCGCAGGACTCCAACCTTGTACAGGTTATCCCCGAAAGAGTCCTTTTCGGGAAAGATCCACCTGATCCGTTTTTCCGCAGGCTCTCTTGTTCTACATGTATCTCCCATCTTTTGATAAGGCTGCGATTTTGTCAGGTCCATCTTCATGGCTCTACTCCTATCGTGAACGGTTAGTGTTGAAGGCTGTAATCGTCGGCGCGCGGATCATGGGAAACCCGTAATCCGCAGCTCAGATAAGGCAAGACTCATGCCGTGATCGGACGACAAGGCGCCATGGGCGTCGGAGCGGATCGGACCACCCTGTGGAGACGCACATGTCTAAAAAATTGGACGAAAACTGACGAATTGCTGTCAAATTTAATCGACATATGCTAAATTACAATCTTCGCACTGCCAAGCTCCGCCTCTGCGCATCTCCTCACTCTTAATTCAACGGTGGGAGTCGGGGCATCGAAACAGGCAATACAAGGAGCAAGTCATGGCTGAACCCTACAACTTTCTTCGTGTTCCGCCGCAGCTGCTGCAGGCGGTTCTCGATAATCCCTACGAGGGAACGGTTATCATTGACGATCAGGGGATCATCCGCCACTTCAGCAAAGCGGACGAGCCCTTCTATGGCGTAGCGGCCGAGGAGGCGATTGGCAGGCACATTCACGAGGTAGTTCCGACTAGCGGCCTGCCGGAGGTTGTGCGCACCGGCAAAGCCGAATTGGGTGAGACATTTGAGATGAACGGGCGCAAGGTGATTGTGAGCCGTTATCCGATCCGGGTTGGAGACAAGATGATCGGTGCTGTGGGTAAAGTGATCTTTCACGATCTCAAAGCCTTCATCGCCCTCAAACATAAAATCCGGGAGCTCGAGCGAGCTCTTCACAGATATGAGCTGGAGATCCGGGAGATCTATCGGGCAAGGTATTCGTTTGACGATATCATCGGGGCGAGCGGAAAGCTCAATCAGGCAAAGGATCTCGCCATGAGGCTCGCTCCGACCGATATTCCCATCTTACTCACCGCCGAAAGCGGGACGGGAAAGGAGCTCCTCGCCCACGCCATCCACCAGACGAGCTCCAGGCGTGAGCGTCACTTCATCCGGGTGAACTGTGCCTCCATACCGGGTGAATTGCTTGAATCCGAACTATTCGGGTATGACGCGGGAGCATTCACCGGCGCGCTGAAATCGGGAAAGCAGGGCAAGTTCGAACTTGCTCACCGGGGGACGATTTTCCTCGACGAGATCGGAGATCTACCCCTCGGGTTGCAGGCGAAGCTTCTGCGGGTCCTACAGGAAAAGGAAATCGAGCCACTTGGGGCCCCCAAGCCCAAAGTGATCGACTTCCGGGTCATCGCCACCACCAATCGAGACCTGGAGGAGCGGGTGCAGGAGGGTTACTTCAGGAAGGATCTATTCTATCGTCTCAACGTGATCTCCATCACGCTCCCGCCGTTGAGAGACATCAAGGAGGATATCCCGCTCCTGGTCGGACATTTCTTAATGAAGCTGCGTCGGCGGATACCATCGGGTGTTCAGGAGATCACACCGGAGGCGATGCAATTGCTCCTGGAACATGAATGGCCGGGAAATACCCGTGAGCTTGAAAACGTCATGGAGCGGGCTCTTTCACTCTGTTCGGGATCGACCATCGGACCCGAGCATCTTCCCGAAAGGCTGCTGCATGAGCAGGTAAAACCCGCCTTGGAACAGCCGCTGCGGCAAAGGCAGGAGGATTCGCTTCAACTCGTCGTCCGCAATGCCGGGAAAGAACAGCTTCTGGAGGCCCTGCGAAGGGCGCGAGGCAACAGGACACAAGCGGCCGCTCTCCTGAACATCCACCGGGCGACCCTGTACTTCAGGCTCAAAAAATACGGCATAAAACCCGCAGAGATTGGAACCCGATAGCTCATCTAATCCATTGTTTCAGAACCTCTTTCGAAAACGGCTGGAACTGGACCCGAGTCATATCATAGAATCGCTCTCGCTTGGCTGATCACAAGGGAGGAGGATTTCTATTCTGGGCAAGCGAAGGCCGACCCAGTGCAGAATATCCCGGATGAAATTATCCGGGGTGTGGCAGTAGATTGGCGGAGAAATAAATGGCAGTCATTACGATATCCAGGGAACCCGGTGTCGGGGGTGAGGAGATTGCGGCTCGGCTGGCAGGCAAATTGGGGTTCCTGCTGGTTGACAAAACGCATCTCACGCGACTTTGGCGGGAGATAAACCTCGATGATGTGAAACTGAGCGCAGTTGATGAACGTATTCCCTCTGCCGAGCAAATTTTGAGTGACGAGACGGAGGCTTGTGCCAGACTGTTGCCGGATCTGTTAGCCCAGCTTGCGGAGGAACACGATTTGGTGATCGTCGGCAGAGGCGGTCAGGCATTATTTCGTAATCGTCCCGGCACATTGCATGTTCGAATCGGCGGAGCCAGAGATTTTCGCGTTCGGCAATTGCAGGATAAAGAGGGCCTTTCCGCCCGAGAGGCGAGGCGGCAAATCAGGGAACTGGAGAATCAGCGCAGTCGCTACGTTCGCTTTCTTTATCATTTGAATTGGGCCGATACGACCCTTTATGATTTGATCCTTCGGATGGATCGTCTGTCCATCGAACAGGCATTGAACCTCATAGTGGCAGCTGCTGAAGGGATGAGGCTGTCAGCGGTGCCGAAATGGCAGATTGTCGAGAGTCTTCTGCCCGAAGTTGCCGAACAGCGAGGTGAAGGGCCTTTTGTGAACGAGGCCGAGAGAGAATTCGCTCACTTCCTTGAGTTCTACCGTATTCCATACGAATATGAGCCACGCACTTTCATCCTGGAAACCGATGCGGAAGGCAAAACCGCAGAGGCCTTTACGCCGGATTTCTACCTGCCGGAGCAAAATCTTTATATCGAGCTCACTACCATGAAGCAAAGCCTGGTTACTCGCAAGAACCGAAAGGTGCGCAAGCTGCGTCGGCTCTACCCCGACGTCAACATTCGCATTTTCTACCAAAGGGATTTCCAGACCCTGTTGGCAAAATACGGTTTGCTGACCAACCAATCACGCCAAGACGCCGATGCGCCCCGCAACAATTGAGGATTTGGAGGATCGCGGTGAAGTAGGAGGCATATTTGAAACCCTTGAGCCAGGATATTACAGAGGTTCTAATCACAGAAGAAAGAATTGAAAAACGGGTTGCCGAGATGGGTAGGGAAGTGGCAAGCACTTATCAGGAATCGTTGCCGCTTTTGGTTGGTGTCTTAAAAGGATGTGCCTTATTTATGGCCGATTTGGTGAGGCGTATCGACATCCCACTGGAGGTGGACTTCATAGCCATACAGAGCTATGGGGGGTTCTCGCAATCGACCAGTGGCGCGGTTGGCATCACTAAAGACTTGGATAGCCCTATTGAGGGACGCGATGTGCTCGTGGTAGAAGGTATTGTGGATACGGGCATGACCATAAGCTACCTGCTACGCAATTTGGAGGCGCGACAGCCGCACACCATCCGGTTATGTGCATTTCTTGACAAGCCGGCGCGCCGAATCGTAAGGGTGCCCATCAGTTTTAGAGGGTTTGAGATCCCCGACCGATTTGTAGTCGGCTATGGTTTGGATTTTAACCAGCACTACCGCAACTTGCCCTATATTGGAGTGCTCAGCAATGAGGTGACCGGCTTGACCTATGGGAAATGAAGATTCAGGTGTCCACAAAAAAAAGTTCTTGACATTCTAGTTCTCATTTGTTAATTGATAGTCAACCCCAAGAGGTTTGAGTAAGACGCCCGATAGACAGGCTCAATGACGAACCTCAGCGGAAACTAGAATAAGACATTTTCTAGGGGATGTTGAGCAGAGGAGTTGAGATGAGGCCAGAAATGGCGAAGTCGAGCGGATGAAAAGGTCACTTGGGGTTAAACTTTTTTGGGTGTGACTTGTATCCTTCAGCATTTCTCCATTGACTTCCTTCAAATGCCCTTACCCGTCCCGAGGCTGCCTTTTGCATTCTGTGGTTCTTAAACCGGCCGGATGACGGCGTGACGACTTGCGTTATTCTTCGGTTCCCATTGCTGCTTCATTTTCCCTGCATCTAGCGGGTCTTTCCAAGGCCGGCCTGTGCCCATGTATCCCTGAGCTCCTGCATGATGTAGGCGGCTTCCTGGAAGTCCCCGTCGTTTATCTGTTCAATGCAGTATATGTACAGACGATGAAGTCCCAAAGCAAGGTCGGCGTTGTGGTCCAACTCAAGGGCGTCGATTAACGAGGAGAGGGCCGCACTGGCGCGATCTTTCTGCTGCTTGTGGCAGGCTGCAAGGACTGCATCATAGGTCATCAAAAGACGTTCTACCGGGGTCGCAGTAAGGATTTTATTCTTAAGATAAGCCAGCGCGGCCCTTCTGTGATTGTGCATGGCCATATATTCTCGATCTTCGCAATAAGCCAGCGATAGATGCAACCGGTTTGCATCTTTGTTTTCAAGCCGGTCCGCCATTGGAGCAGTAAAGTGATGCATGTCGTACTGGTCTAATGGAAAAGCGACAGGACCGCACCGGGCGCTTGATTTGCTTGAGTTGCGATGGCAATCGGAGTCATTTGGAAGATTTGAAGTTTAGTTGTGCCAAGCTGTGCACGAGCCATGTCGCCATCCATGATTCGGTAGTAACGGAGTCCTGATTTGGTCTGTCCCAGGAGAAGGGCTCCCTTTTTGAAGGCGGGATGATGCTTGAACGCGTGCACCACTCGAAGTTTTTCCTTAATCTCGTCAAGCAATCCATCAATCTTCACCGTGGACTCCGCGGCGTTCTCGGCGGAATCCACAGGTACTTGAAAATCCGCGATCTGGAAGTACCCGACAGAACTGAAATATCGCATCTCTTCGCCGATATCCCGGCGGGCTGGCTCGTCGGATTCATTGCCAACAGCGTTGGGCTTGCTTTCGAGATTCGATTCCTTGGAGCCAGCGCGGGAAAGGTGAGCCTTCTGCAAAGCGAGTGAGATTGACTCATTTTCCTCCGCACCAGCCCTAATCGTACTGGTCTCGCCAAATGTTTCGATCAGTTCATCGAGCAGCCTCACTTCCATCCAGGGAGTTTCGTCGATGACCTTTTCAAACTCATGAATGCTCTGCGATACGCCTGCCTGGATGGCTTGCCGTTCAACCGGATCGACCGAGTTGCGGGTTGCCTGTTCAGTCTGATTTCTCATTTTAATTAGAAGATTCGCTATCCTGTTCAGTCCGCTTTCAGTCAGCCCAATCAGATTCCCGGTATCTGAAATGCTCCACATTTTGGCCGCAAGCGCCTGGCTTTGTCCCCGTGGCTTACTCCGGAGAGTAAGGCTGAAGGCATCACTTGCCGTAGCGTTATTCTCCTTTCCGGGAAATGTTCTCATCTGCTGCCGGTCGGATTGGGTGGCGGTATTTCGGCGGGACTTTAGAGTGTCGAGCGCACTCATTCTGGACAGCGTTGCTGATAAATCTATTGAGGACATCATCCCACCTCCCTTGCCCGCTAATGCTGCTCATGATCTCAGTAGCGAGCCCTTAGCCCAAGGAGGCGCTGAGCTCGCCCGGCAACCCTGCTGCCCTATCCCGGTCAGGACGTAGGCCAGTGGCTTTGCGTCCCAGCCTTTCGACTGGTTTGCCTTTATCAAGCGTTCTCAGTAACATGTCTTGCGAAACATAACGGAGGACAGCGGATGCTCCTACCGCAGCCCGCATTGGTACTAATAATTCAATCGTCAACAGAGCATAAAAACTTTAGAAAAAAATGAGCTAAAAAGCAAACATTATTCTGCTCAGTTGATCGGATTAAAATCACATTTTTTTGAGTCATGTCAGTAGGATTCACCTAAAATCGCCGTCCGCCCGGTCGCGGCTGCACAGAGGACGATGGTCATGCCTGCCGCCACATACCTTGAACGATTTTGAAGGCTACCGCTATGGCAATGTAACCCGATGTCATTCCCAGCCTCCTTTTGAAACGGGACCGATGCATGCGGGATTCGAAGGTGTCATATGCGCAGCCGGTATAATATGCAATAATTTCAAACCAAAACACCTGACAAATTCTTGTAGCGCAAATGGTTTCACTCTAAGGAGGTTAAATTTGCAGATACTTCAGTACAAGCTTCATCAGCCTCCGCAAGAAAAAATCAATAGGAAAATCTATGCCGGCTTGCAGATGAACGGCGATTTGGCTTAAGCTCAATTATCCCAGTGTTCCGGGATGTAAGCTGCAGTTGCCGATCACGAGGAGTTGCGGCGCAATCCTTGTTGAACGATGAGAAGCGAGCGAGACGCAAGGCCAGACTGTTGCGATTTTGGCAGAATAGAGTAAAGGAAAGCACATGAAAGAAGTCCTTCCATTGATTATGCCTTTCATTATCCCGGTTCTTATTTTCGTATCCGGCATTGCCATAACGTGGGTATTACTCCGCTTCAAAGTGCAGCGGCATTATGAACGAGCTCAAGTGGAACTGGAGCTTATCCAGGCAACAATGGCTGAGCGGTTGGCGGCTAAGGAGCAAAAGATTGAGGAACTGAAAGATTCGTTAGGAAAAAGACTCACCGAAAATTCCCATCTAAGTAACGACCTCAAGTTCCAATACGAAAAACGAGCGGCCGCTGAGGAGAAGAATTCCAGAATTCCAGACCTCGAAAGGACACTCAAAACGAAGGAAGAGCAGATCTCGGAGCTGCAGCGAGAGAACAGCGGACTTTTAGCCGGGCTTTCAGAGATCACTGCCAAACTCGAAGATGAGCGTAGAGCTTCAGATGAAAAGCTGGCTCTTTTAAACGAAGCTCAGACGCAACTATCGGATGCCTTCAGGGCCCTCTCTTCGGATGCCTTAAGAAGCAACAATCAATCGTTTCTGGAGCTGGCTAAAACCACCTTGGAGAAATTTCAAGAAAGTGCCAGAGGCGACTTGCAAATGCGCCAGCATGCGATCGGCGAGCTGGTCGGGCCATTGAAAGACTCACTGGAAAAAGTAGATGCCAATATCCGAGCGATCGAGACGGCTCGAACCAGTGCCTATGCAAGTCTCTACGAGCAGGTAAAGCTCCTTTCCAACATGCAGGATCAATTGCAGCGGGAGACATCCAATCTGGTTCAGGCATTGCGGGCTCCCATGGTTCGAGGGCGCTGGGGGGAGATACAGCTGAAGCGGGTCGTTGAAGTCGCGGGTATGATCCAGTACTGTGATTTTATACAACAGCAATCGGTATCGACCGAAAGTGGACGATTGCGGCCCGACATGATCATCAAACTGCCGAACCGCAAAAACGTGGTGGTCGATTCCAAGGCGCCTCTGCAAGGCTATCTGGAAGCATTGGAAGCGAAAGACGAGCCGACCAGACTGGTCAAGTTGCAGGAGCACGCACGCCAGATCAGGTCACACCTCTCTCAGCTGAGCAGCAAGGCCTACTGGGAACAGTTCAGTCCGGCGCCGGAATTTGCCGTTCTGTTTTTGCCGGGTGAAACCTTTTTTAGTGCGGCGCTCGAGCAGGACCCCGGGCTGATCGAGTTTGGAGTGGAACGCCGGGTTATACTGGCTACTCCGACTACGCTCATCGCTCTGCTTCGTGCCATCGCTTACGGCTGGCGGCAGGAACAGATTGCGGAAAATGCCCAGGCGATCAGCGAGCTGGGGCGTGTGCTATACGACCGCATCCGCGGCTTTGTCGGCCACTTTGCGGAGATCAAAAAAGGGTTGGACCGGGCCGTATATGCCTACAACAAGGCGGTAGGGTCGATGGAGGGGCGTGTGCTGGTAGCCGCAAGACGGTTTAAGGAGCTTGGCGCCGCCAGCGGAAATGATATTGAGACCCTGGCGCCAATTGACAAAATCACGCGCAACCCGAGCACCGCTATTCCACTTGAATCCCCAGGGAGCTCCGGTGAGATGAGCACTTTTGAATCCGGAGGGAAGGATTTGCTAACGTCTGCGCCTCGGTCCACTGTAAAGAATGGGGAGCGATGATCAACTTTCCTGCAAGCGGCAATACACGACAAGGAGAAAGCCATTATGAGCGAAAATAATCGACTCCGCGTCTGGATGGAAGTCGTTTTTTTCGTTGCGATTTTAGCACTGCTGGCCGGAGGTGCATGGTTCTCCCATGACCAGGAACGGCAGCAAAGGCAGGAGGTGGAAAACCGGCTTATGACCATCGCCCGGCTAAAAGCCGGCCAAATCGCCGAGTGGCGGGCAGAAAGGCTGGCCGATGCTGCCGTCTTTGTAGATCGGCGTGCCTTGATCGAGTCGATTACACATTTTTTTTCCACCTCTACGGATCGAGAAGCGTCTGAGATTTTAAGGCGCTTTCGGTCCATAACGGAACGGTATCGTTTCTTCGATATTCTCCTGCTAGACTCTCAAAAGAGGGTGCGCTTAGGTTTGAGGGGAAAAACTGTTAGCAGCCAAGAATTTGCTCCGATCCCGGAGGCGGTATTCAACAATCACAAGCCCGGCTGGACCCCTTTGCACATCGGACCCGCTTACCCGTTTCCGCATATGGCAGTAGTCGCCCCTATTTTCGCCGAGCAAGACGCCCAAAAGCCTCTCGGCGCTCTTGTTTTTATCTGCGACGCGGCCCAATTTCTTTATCCGCTCATCCAATCCTGGCCCACCCCCAGCAAGACCGCAGAGATCCTGCTGGTGAGACGGGAAGGCAATGATGTGGTTTTCTTGAACGAATTGCGCCATCAGAAGGATGCGGCATTGAAGCTCAGGCTTCCCTTGAGCCGTGACGACGTTCCTGCAGCCATGGCGGTCAGGGGCAAGAAAGGGATCGTGGAAGGGAAAGACTACCGTGGAGTGGAAGTAGTGGCGGCGATTTTACCGATCCCGGATTCCCCTTGGTTCATGGTGGCCAAGATCGATACGGCAGAGGCCTTTGCCGAATGGCGATTTCGTTCCTTATTGATTCTGGGGCTGATCCTGGGGTTGTCGGCCCTGCTGGTGGCGGCCGCTCTAGTCGTCCGGCAGCGAAACCTTAAGGCCCAGTACCGCGCCTTGTATCAATACGAATTGTCCCTCCGCCAAATGATGGAAAGGCACAGCATCACACTGCGCGCCATCGGAGATGCGGTGATCGGCACGGACGCCAAGGGTCGCGTGGAGCTTCTGAACCCGGTGGCCGAAACACTCACCGGATGGAGCGAGAACGAGGCCCTGGGAAAAGACCTGAGTGAAGTCTTTCGTATCGTCAACGAAGAGACGCGCCAGAGGGTGGAGGATCCCGTGGCTAGGGTTCTAAGGGAGGGACAGATAGTGGGTCTGGCCAACCATACCCTGCTTCTGGCACTCGATGGCCGCGTGATTCCTATTGCGGATAGTGGGGCGCCCGTCCGGGACGACAAAGGCGAAATAATGGGCGTGGTTCTGGTGTTTCGCGACCAGAGCGAAGAACGCCTGAAGCAGCGTTTGATCGAAACGCGCCTTGCACTCATCGCTTATGCCGAGGATCACAGCTTGGACGAATTTTTGGTCCGGGCTCTGGATGAAGTGGGCGCATTTGTCGACAGCCCTATCGGTTTCTACCATTTTGTGGGGGCCGACCAGAAGACCATTTCCCTGCAACAGTGGTCCACTAGCACCCTGAAAGAGTTTTGCCGGGCTGAAGGCAAGGGTATGCACTATGGCATCGATCTGGCCGGAGTTTGGGCTGACTGTGTGCACGAGAAAAAACCGGTGGTTCACAACGACTACGGATCACTTCCATACAAAAAGGGAATGCCCGAAGGCCATGCCGAGATCGTGCGGGAGTTGGTTGTACCGGTGATGCGGGAAGCCAAGGTGGTTGCAATCTTGGGGGTAGGCAATAAACCGGCAGACTACACGCAAAAGGACGTAGAGACCGTGTCTCACCTGGCCGACACGACCTGGGAGATTGTCCGGCGCAAGTGGGCGGATCATGCATTGAGCGAAAGTGAAAAACGATTCCGACAAATCTTTGAAAACATTGGAGCCGGGATCGCCATCTATGAGGCGGTCGACAACGGGGAGGATTTTGTTTTCAAAGATATCAACCCGGCCGGTGCGCGAATCGGCAAAAAGAGACGAGAAGAACATCTCGGCAAAAGCGTTCTTGAGGTCTACCCGGGTGTGAGGGCGCTGGGAGTATTCGATGTATTCCAGGAGGTCTGGCGCACCGGCGTTCCGAGACAATACCCCGTTTCCCAATATCAGGACGATCGGATTTCGATCTGGGTCGAAAATTATGTGTGCAAACTCCCCTCAGGAGAAGTGATGGCGGTTTACGAAGATGTGACCGAACACAAACAGGCCGAAGAAGCGCTCCAACTTTCCCTGGAAAAATATGAAAAAACCTTTCAAACGGTACCGGTCTGGGTGGTCTTAAGCTCCCTTCAAGATGGCCGCTACCTGGAGGTCAACGAGGCCTTCTTGAAGACCATGGGGAGCAAGCGGGAAGAGGTAATCGGGAGGACGTCGGTAGAACTGAATACCTGGGTGGAGCCGCAAGATCGGGCGCACATCGTGGAGCAGCTGAAAGCAAAGGGAGGGGTTCGCAACATAGAGGTTCGGCGGATGACCCGATCCGGAAAGATCATCGACACCCTCTTTTCGGCGGAGCTCCTGTCATTGGAGGGCAAACAGGTGATGATCTCTGTGACCCAGGAAATCAGTGAGCTCAAGCACGCGGAAGAAGAACGCGAGAAACTGCAGGCCCAGTTGCTCCAGGCCCAAAAGCTGGAATCGGTGGGAAGACTGGCGGGCGGTGTTGCCCACGATTTCAACAATATGCTGGGGGTGATTTTGGGCCGCCTGGAGATGATCTTCATGGGGATGAAACCGGGGCATCGGGATTATACGAATCTGCAGGAAATCCAGAAGGCCGCCAGCCGTTCGGCGGATCTAACCCGACAGCTCTTGGCATTTGCCCGCAGGCAGACCATCGCGCCTGTGGTCCTTGACTTGAACGACACCGTGGAAGGGATGCTCAAGATGCTCCGAAGGCTCATAGGGGAGGACATCGATTTGCTGTGGAAGCCTGATTCCCATCTTTGGCCGGTAAAGATGGATCCGGTCCAAATCGACCAGATTCTGGCCAACCTTTGTGTCAATGCCCGTGATGCCATTGCGGAAGTGGGCAAGGTCACAATCGAGACGGAAAACGTGCTCCTTGACGAGGCCTATTGTGCGGATCATGCCGGGCATGTTCCCGGGGCGTATGTGGCACTGGCTGTAAGTGACGACGGCTGCGGTATGGACAAGGAGACTTTGGAGAAAGTCTTTGAACCGTTTTTCACCACCAAGGAGGTGGGCAAAGGAACGGGTCTGGGGCTTGCGACGGTTTATGGGATCGTCAGGCAAAACAACGGCTTTGTCAACGTTTACAGTGAGCTCGGGAAAGGAACCACGTTTAAGATCTATATTCCCCGGCACGAAGGGAATGCAATCGAGGAGCTCGAGGCGGGCCAGGCGCAAGTTCCCTATGGTCAGGGGGAGATAATCCTATTGGTGGAAGACGATCCCGGGATCTTGAGCATCGGGAAAATGATGCTGGAACGGTTGGGGTATATGGTTTTAACCGCCGGAGATCCCGGCCAAGCCTTGAACTTGGCCGAACGGTATGACGGTGAGATTCACCTATTGGTGACCGATGTGGTTATGCCCCGGATGAGTGGAAAGGAGCTGGCCGGGCAACTCCAAACAATGGCTCCGCACATCAAAGTGCTGTACATGTCGGGCTACACTGCCAACGCCATCGCCCATCACGGTGTGCTCGATGCGGGGGTAAATTTCATCCAGAAACCTTTTTCTTTGATGGCTTTGGCTGTGAAGATCCGGGAAGCTCTGAGCAGATAAGAGGTGGACAGGAACACCTCGAACCTGCAAGCTACTACCGCCCGGTTTTCCTACAGCTCGATCACTCCGGAGGGAATGAGGCAAACAAAGGTAAGCAGCTCGGTTCCCGTATTTTTCAGCTGGTGTTCTTCGTTTCCGGGAATAAAAATGACGTTCCCCTGCTCGATTTCAACCCATTGTCCGTCTCGCCAGACTGCCCCCCTGCCTGCATGCACAAAAATCTCGTGCTCCCAGCTGTGCTCATGCTTTGGGGTGTGGCCGCCGGGGGAAAGCTCAAACACGCGCATGCAAAAGTGAGCTGCTCCGTCCGCCTTGCCGATGACCACGCGGGCGGTGATCCCTTTTGCGGGGTCTTTATCGAAAACCTTGGCAGCTGCTTCAGAATAATGAATGATCTTCATGGGGATCTCCCTGCACCTTCACGGCGACCACTGCTCGATCTGGTCAACCTCGCCTGGGAATGCAAAATTATTGAGAATATCGACCGGCCCGGGCGGGCCGGCGGTTGCGCTGTGAAGACGGTTGGTTTCGTATGGAATTAAAGAAATGTGTTTTGGGGATGTCAGGATAAAAATTTCTTTTTGAGATCCTCCCAGGGGGCGAACAGGGCGAACACCACTGCTGAAACCAGATAGATAGCCAGAATCGATGCCGGAAAAGTGGCATAAAGCAGGATGTAAACCGGGAAAAGGATTGCCAAGGACAAGGCCAGCTTCACTCCCACCTCTATCCATTTGTTTTTTTGATCCTGTTTTTCGTCCATCCTTCACTCCATTTCTGTATGGTTAGCATTGATCTGAATGGCTTCATTTAATGCAAAATATAAAGCTTATTTCCGCGTTTTGAGAATTTTTCGAAAAAAAAACATAAGCGAGTTAGGGCCATTTTGCAAGGAGAATGACCGGAGAAGTGATCTTTTTTTCACAATTTCCCTTCGATGGACGGCTCGGGCGATTTTTGCAAACTCACTCGAAAATCGCGAATAAACCGAAACCTCCTTAAGTTTTCCAATCTTTTTATTTGCATGGTCAAGCCTCATTGTGTATATATGCACATGATAATCTAGCCTGAAATTCAGTCAAGTTCGCACCACTAAGTGAAATGGAGCTGTGGAGATTGCGCCCAAACGCTAGCGGGGTTCTCGATATATCTTTTCAATCAGCTTAGGAGGATAAGCATGGCAAACGCAGTAACGCAAAGTATTCTGGTGGTCGGAGGCGGCATGAGCGGACTCAGCGCCGCAATCGAAGCAGCAGAAGCGGGCCGTGAAGTCTACCTGGTAGAGAAAAACTCTTACCTGGGGGGACGGGTGGCTCAGCTTCATCAGTATTTCCCCAAGATGTGCCCTCCGTACTGTGGTTTGGAGATCAATTTTCGTCGAATCAAGAACAATTCCAAGATTCGCTTCTACACACTGGCCGAAGTGGAATCGATTTCCGGCGAAGAAGGGAATTGGGACGTCTCGATCAAGATCAACCCGCGCTATGTAAATGAAAAGTGTACGGCTTGCAACAAATGCGCTGAAGCATGCACCTTGGAAATTGACAACCCCTTCAACTACAGCATGGATAAGACCAAAGCCGCCTACCTTCCCCACGATATGGCTTTCCCCATGCGTTATGTGCTGGACCCGTCACTGGTGCAAAGCGGTGAGGCGCAAAAAGTCAAAGAGGCGTGTCCGTACGATGCCATTGAGCTGGACATGCAGGCTCAAAGTGTAGATCTGAAAGTCGGCTCCATTATATGGGCCACAGGCTGGAAGCCGTATGACGCCACCAAGTTGGATAATCTTGGCTTCGGCAAGTACCCCAACGTGATCACTAACGTGATGATGGAACGTTTGGCATCGTATAACGGCCCGACTCAAGGCCAAATCCTTCGCCCTTCAGACGGCAAGCCTCCGGAAAACATTGCTTTCGTCCAGTGCGCCGGCTCGCGTGACGAAAACCACCTGCCGTTCTGTTCAGGAATTTGCTGTCTGGCTTCCATGAAACAGGCAACCTATGTGCGCGAGCAGTATCCTGATGCCAAGGTCCATATTTTCTTTATCGATATTCGCGCCACGGATCGCTTGGAAGATGTTTACCGGAAAGCCAAGCAGGACGAGAACATCAAATTTTTCAAGGGTAAAGTGGCCAAGATCCAAGAAGACGGCGCTACCCGGAATTTGATCCTGCGGGTGGAGGATACGACCAGCGGATCATTGCATGAGATCGACATGGACCTGGTAGTGCTGGCGACCGGAATGCAGCCCAATACCTCTGAAGCGCAAATTCCCGCTGCCGTTCCCTATGACGATTACGGGTTTGTGTCTTCAATGGAGGCTAAGCCGGGGTTATATGCTGCCGGATGTACCAGGACTCCTATTGGTGTTTATGAATCAGTTGCCGATGGCACGGCAGCAGCACTTAAAGCCATCCAATCCATTGCCGGGAGGTAAGCTCAATGGAGAAAAAAATCGCCGTATATATCTGTTCAGGGTGTGGCATCGGAGATGCCCTCGACATAGAAAAGCTCAGCGAAGTGGCCACCAGCGAATATAAGGTGCCCGTTTGTAAAACCCACCCGAACCTGTGCAGTCAGGAAGGGGCCAAGCTCATTAAAGACGACATCGCCAATGAGGGAGTCAACAGTTTGGTTATTGCCGCCTGTTCGCCTCGGGTGATGTACGACGTGTTTAATTTTGAAGGTTGTGTTCTGGATCGCGTGAACCTGCGTGAACAGGTGGTCTGGTCGCAAAAGCCAAACGATGAAGACACCCAGATGATGGCCCAAGACTACCTGCGCATGGGTATCGTTAAGACAACCAAGATGGAATTGCCCGAACCTTACCAACCCGAGGAGGAGATGTCGAAAGACGTGCTGGTGGTGGGCGGCGGCTGGACTGGATTGAACGCTGCCCTGGAGGCTGCCAAGTCGGGCAGTGCCGTTGTCCTGGTTGAAAAAGAAGCCCAGCTGGGAGGCTTCCAGAAAAAGGTCAGCCAGAAGGTCACCTTTCCCTACAAGGAAATAAAGGCCAACGACATCGACCAGTTGATCGAAAAAGTTCAGCAGAACAAGAATATCACGGTTTACACCGGCGCCAGAGTTGAAAAAATACAGGGTGGCCCGGGTTTGTACAATGTTTCCATCCAACAAAACGGATCCAAGGCAGAGCATCGAATCGGAGCCGTAGTTATGGCCGCCGGATGGCGACCTTACGATCCGCAGAAACTCGATGCGAAGCTCGGTTTTGGTGAATCCCCGAATGTGGTCACCAACATTATGTTCGAAGAAATGGCTCAAGCGGGTAAGCTTGCGCGCCCGAGCGACGGGCAGCCGATCAAAGCCGCGGCATTTCTGCAGTGTGCCGGGCAGCGCGATCCCAAGCACCTGCCCTATTGCTCCAGCATCTGCTGTCTGACAGCTCTCAAGCAGGCCATTCAGGTCAAGCAGGAAAACCCGGATGCGAATGTCTTTGTAGTGTACAAGGAAATGAGAACCCCCGGACAGTCGGAAGATTTTTATCGCAAAGCCCAAGAAGAAGGCGTGCTGTTTCTGCGCTGCCAGGACCCGGAGGTCACGACCAACGGCGCGGGGTTGGCGGTTAAGGCACACGATGAGCTGTTGGGTGAAGATGTCTTGCTGGAAAATCTGGACCTGGTGGTGCTTGCCACCGGAATGGTGCCAGAGACCTCATTTGGTAAGGATTTCAAAGAACTGGAAAAGAAAGAAGGCGAGGAAGAGGCCACCGACGTTCCCACCGACACCATCATCGTATCCAACATTTTGAATCTGGAATATCGACAGGGACCGGAACTGCCGGGGCTCCGTTACGGCTTCCCCGATTCTCATTTCATTTGCTTTCCGTATGAGAGCCGAAGGACCGGCATCTATGCAGCCGGCTGCGTGCGTCGTGCGATGGGTACCGCCAGTGCCGCAGAAGATGGAACGGGTGCGGCCATGAAAGCCATTCAATGCATCGAGCTCACGATGCAGGGTATGGCCGTGCATCCACGCGCTGGAGACGCCACTTATCCTGAATTCTTCATGCAGCGCTGCACTCAATGCAAACGTTGTACTGAAGAATGTCCGTTTGGCGCCATCAATGAGGATGAGAAAGGCAATCCGTTGCCTCAGCCCACTCGCTGCCGCCGTTGCGGCGTGTGCATGGGAGCCTGCCCGGAGCGTATCATTTCGTTCAAGAATTACTCGGTGGGCATGATCGGCGATATGATCAAGGCCATCGAGGTGCCGGATGAATATGACGAGAAACCTCGTATCGTGATCCTTGCTTGCGAAAACGACGCTTATCCTGCCCTGGATATGGCGGGCCTACGCCGCATGACATACAATGCCTGGGTTCGAGTCGTGCCCATGAGGTGCCTTGGCTCCATGAACCTGGTGTGGATCGCCGACTCTCTGTCCAAGGGAATCGATGGCGTGTTGCTGCTTGGCTGTCAGCACGGAGAGAATTATCAGTGCCACTTCATCAAGGGAAGTGAGCTGGCTGAAATTCGCCTGAGCAAAGTGAAGGAAACTCTGGATCGACTGGTGCTCGAGTCTGAACGCGTTACCTTTGAAACCATCTCCATCACCGACTATCACAAGCTTCCCGCCCTCCTGGATGAATTTGCAGCGACATTGGAAGGAGTTGGTCCCAACCCGTACAAAGGTTACTAGACCAGCCGGTTCTTGAGGTTGTGACTTGTAAGACAGAGGAAGTGCAACGAGGCGCATAGAGAGTCCGGAGCTTTGCCACTCCGCGACTCTCGCCGCCGGTTGCGAATCCAGATAGAAGAATATAGTTGTAATGATGACATAAGGAGGCAAAGGGATGAGCGCCAAAGTTGATACCAGTATCATGAAAGATCTGAAGCACTTTGGGCTGAAAGACGCCCATAAATGCTTTCACTGCGGGAACTGCACTGCAGTCTGCCCGCTTTCCACACCGGAGAATCCTTTCCCCAGAAAATTTGTCAGGTACATTCAGCTCGGCCAGAAAGAAAAGATTCTGCAATCGCCCGAACCATGGCTCTGCTACTATTGTGGCGATTGTTCCGTCAATTGTCCGCGCGGCGCAGATCCCGGCGAGGCCATGATGGTGATGCGGCGTTACCTCACATCTCTGTATGATTGGACCGGTTTTTCCAGGAAATTTTACACCTCGGAAAGATTCGAGGTTCTTGCAATTACGGCGGTGGCCCTCCTGGTCGGTTTGGGCATGCTCCTTTTCAATACGGGTCATGCCAACTGGGATCACGCCTATTTGAATTCCGTGTGGCCTTCGCATGCCATTGAGCTCGCAGATCTGGGCATGGCGGCCATCTTGACTTTCCTGTTGTTAAGCAATGTTTTCCGCTGCTTCAAGTTTACAATGGGCGATCTGGCCTTCAAGATTCCGGTGCGAATCTACGCCAGCAAGCTTAAAGAGCTTATCGTTCATACGGTGACGCAAAAGAGATTTTCCGAATGTAGCGACAAGATGCAGTGGTTTGTCCATCTCATGATCATGACCGGCTATTCATCTGTATTTCTCATGGTGGTGGTATTCATCAATGGATTGGGCGTCGAGAACCTTAAATTCCAGCGCGATGTGATCTATCCGCTGTGGCATCCATGGAGGCTGGTCGGCTATTATGCAACCTTTGCCATCATGTATGGCACCACCTATGCCATCATCGGCCGGCTCAGGAAGTCCAAAGCGCCCTATAAGAATTCTCACCCGACGGACTGGATGTTCTTGATCCTCCTGCAGCTGACCACTATGACCGGCATCTTCGTCCACATTACGCGCCTCCTGGATTGGCCTCTGCCCACCTACGGTCTCTATGTGGTCCACATGATGGTGGCCGTGCCAATGCTCGTTTTGGAAGTGCCGTTCGCCAAATGGGCGCATCTCGCTTATCGTCCCCTGGTACTCTATTTGCTTAAGGTCAAGGAGGCCTATTTTCAGGAGCAGCCCCTAGCCGAGCCTGCGACGGTCGGCGGTGAGGTGGCGGCTGAGAGTGCTGCGGTTGCGGAATAAACGCCTTTCTGAACCTTCAAACCTGCTGCTGCGACAATAAGTCAGCCTGCATTGCAGCAAGTTGGATTCTTCCAGCTGAAACCACGGAGACCCCGATGAGAGTCTCCGTGGTTTTTTTGGTTGAAGCCTACATCGGAGCGTCGAAGCTTTTGTCGTATCCGGTCAATTCAACGTAGCCTGCTCCGGTTACACTTTCCGCCTGCAGATTGCCTTCCACCGATACACTTCCCTCCCAATACGTGACCCCGGTGGTTTCCGGTGTGCGCATTTCCTGATCCTCCAGGTTGGGGGTTATTGCGAGGTTCAGTTGCATAGGCAAAATCTTGATGCGCCACCCTGCAGGGTAAACTGCCTGCGAATGAGGACTCTTCCAGCGATGCAAAGTCTCGACCTGGAACATCTCTTTGGCAATGCGCTTGGCCAATCCTGAAGACTCGACATATGTCCCGCCTGAAGCGACACTGTACTCGCCGTTATCCTGTCTTAACAGATAGATCATGAGCTCTGTGCCGTTGTCGAGCTGCAGGCTGAACCAGTCCCATCCGACTAAATCAGATTCAAGAGGAGCGGAGCTGTACTCGTGATCCATCCAGGCAAGCCCTTTAACCTCGACTTTCCTGCCGTCGACGTATAGAGAGCCTTCAGCTTCGAGCCGCGTGATGGAGTAATAGCAACTGGCGCTTTCGGGTTTGTGGCCTTTTAAGCTGTAGCCCTCATCACCGTGGGCTATGACTGGCTTTTGTGGCTTGAGAACGAGGTCAATGCTGAAATCTTTCGTCTCGGCAACGAGCAGATGTTTATCGGGAGTGATGCTGGCCGACCAGCTTTTGACGAAAACGAACACCATGTCAGACTCTTGCCTCGCTCCAGCCATCTCCAGAGCACCCCGCGCCATTTGCTCGGCATGGAAAAACTTTCCTCTCTGCAGGTCTGACAACGCCGCATGAGCCAGAAGGAGCTGTTGGGTTCGCCAAGCCGAAGGAGATTCCGGCCACTCTTTGTCGGTACCCGGCGGGCTCATTTGACTGCGGAAAAAGGTCAATTGGAAGCCGAATCGCTCTCCGCTTTCTGTGTGCAGGTTTCCGGTGTAATACCACCACTCTGTGCGGTACCCGGGATGAGCGCCGTGATCACGGGGGAATTGGAAGTGACAAGGTCCGGTTACAGGCATGTAGCTCTGCACTGTGTCGGCGATCGCCGGCTGGAACTGAAATAGACAGATCGTGGCGCCAAGAAGCATGAGATTCAGCAGCGCAATTAGACAACCTGGTCCAAAACTCACCGGCCTGGTTTTCATAGGAACGATCATTGACCTACTCCTCGAAACCTTTTCCATAGGGTCATCCGACTTACTCACGCAGCAGGGTCGCCGGGGCTTGCTTGAACGCCAGTCGACTGGCCGGTAAAGCCGCAAGTAACGACGTGATCAGAATCAACGGGAACGATGCTAATAGTGACGGCCAGTCCACGCTGTAAAGAAAGGTCCAGCCAAAGGATTGCCTGTTGATCACGTAAATAAGCAGGTGTGACAAAACAAATCCACAGCCGGCCCCCAGGCTCGCTCCGGCAGTCACCATGAGCACCGCCTCCCAGACAATCATGGCTCGAATTTGTCTGAAGGAGGCGCCCACTGCGAGCAAGGTGTTTAGTTCTCGGGCTCGCTCCAGCACGAGAACGGTCAATGTGGTGGTAATACCCAGAGCGGCAACGAAAAGGGCGATGAGTAGTAGCACTGTAGTGATGGCAAAGGTTTCATCGAATATCCTCAGGATTTCTCGACGGAGATCATTGCCAAGAGTCACTTCAATGCCTCGATTCTGACCGGCGACGTTGAATATTTCGCCGATTATTTCCTCATCGGAACGTTTGTTTTGATCGAACGTTCCGGATGAAATCTTGTCTTTCAAGAAAACTCTCACGCCGGTCCAGGATCGATCGCCGCTCAACTCTTGATAGTGTCTCAAGGAGTGGTGGAGCACCCCTCCCTGTGTGCGGTAGTCACGGTAAATGCCCAGTATGGGCAAATTCAGATCGATGCCCCCCACGTCCGCCCTGAATTGCTCGCCGACCCTCAAGCCGGTTTGATTTGCCAAAACCTCGGAGACGATCACTCCATTGCCGGCTTTGAGCCGGGGCATGATTTTTTCGGGATCGCCTTCCAAGAAAAGCAGCTTACCATGCTGTGAGAAAGCTTCGAAATCAATCGCTTCGAACAAATAGCGAACTTTCCCCCGCTGCAGAACAATCCTCCTGTAAGGCAGCAGTTCTATGCGATCCCGCATTGCTTCAAGCCGGCTGACAAGATTTTGGGGAAGCTGATCACGATATTGATTGGTGTTGGCCATTTGCCTCTGCAGAAAAACGTCGCCGCGAATGCTCTGATTGACCCATGTTTCCACCGTGTTCCGGAAGCTATGCACCATGATCACCAGGGCAACAAACAGGGCCATGGCAGTAATAAGAGCTCCCACAGAAATTGCGATGCGGGTTCCGGCGTCGCGCATATAGCGGCTGCCAAGGTAAGCAGGCTGACCACCCACCCGTTTGAGCACAGGTGGTAAGTGCGAGCCCATAATGAGCAGGCACCATGGCGAGAGCAACGAAAAGCCGGCAAAGAGAAAAAAAGTGGCTACGTAGCCCGAAAGGGGTATGCCGAAAGTGCCGGGTAACTTGGAGAGCGGCCACACCATCAGTATGAGGAGGCAGCCGGCAAAGGCCAGTAACTTTGCCGATCTGGCGCGTGTGATCGATCTTTCGTGCATCAGGAAAGCCTCTTTAGGCGGCACGCTCATGGCTTCGCGTGCGGGCTGGTAGGCGGCTAAGACCGAAATTAGCATGGTTATGAAGAATGACAGCACGATTTCCCATGGGTCGAGCGTGAGTCGGTCCACATTCACTCGGGCAAAAAGGTGCGTGATGGTGGAGCTTACGGTGCTCGACAGCTTGCGGACCATGAGAGAGCCAAGCGGTATGGCGACGAGCCAGCCAACTATTCCGAAAAATGCCCCTTCCGCAAGGAAGAGGAGGAAAATCATTTGCGATGAGGCTCCGATAGAACGGAGGATGGCCAGCTCGTGGCGTCTTGACGTCGCATTGAGAGAAATCAGGCTATAGACCAGGAACATTCCGACAAAGAGCGAAACAAAGCTTAGGACGGAGAGGTTCAATTGATAGGCTTTGATCATCAACCTGCCGCTTTCTCTGGCTTCGGTCGGTTTGGCAAGGAGGACACCGGGGGGGAGCATGGCTCGGATATCGTTCAGGGCTTCGTCGGCAGCATTCGGTTTGAGCAGAATATCGATTCGATCAATCAGCCCGTGGAGGGAGGTGAATTCCTGCATTGTGGAAATATCGGTGATAGCAACATTGCCTGCATCGGCCAAAGCAAGCCCCTGCGAATCAAGGGCTGCAAGAATTCTGAAATTATCCGATCTTCCCATGTATTCCAAAGGGATGGCTGCATTAGCTGAAGCGTGAAGTTTTTCCAGTAACTTCCGGCCAATCAGGAGCGTATTGGGTTCCGTTACCAAATCGAGCCACGCACTGGCAGAATCCGCATTGCTTGATTCCACCAGCCAGGCTCGCAGCGGGCGATCCAGAATCGGATCCAGCCCGATCAATAAAAAAGGCTTCGCATTCTCTCCGCCGGGTTGGACGTACAATGTTAATAGAGGAGATGCTGTTTGAACAGCCGGATTTTTCAGCAGCTGTGCAATTAAGGTCTCAGGTACGCGCCCTCCAGGACGGACAACCGTCCAGTCCGCTTTGCCGGCGATGGCGTCCACACTTTGCGTAAAAGACTCCAGCGACGCGGTGATTGCCAGCCTCACGCTGGTAAAAACAGCCGCTCCCAGGCCAATCCCCAGCAACACGGCGACAGCCCGCCAGCGGTTGGCATAAAGATGGCGGAAGCTGAACCAGATCCATAATCGAAAAAATGGGGTTGGGCCTCTCATGTCATTTCAGTAACAAGCCCATCCTGCAGGCAGATCGTGGAAGTGGCGAAACGGTCCGCAAGTGCGCTGTGAGTAGCAATGACAATAGTACGGTCTGACTCGCGGTTGAGCTCGGCAAGCAATTCCATGACGATCCGACCGTTTCGGCTGTCAAGGTTACCCGTAGGCTCGTCGGCAAGTATGATCTTGGGATCGTTTATCAGTGATCGGGCGATTGCGGTGCGCTGCATTTCTCCACCCGAAAGCTGTGCGGGTCGATGCTCAATGCGCGACTTGAGATTCAGCCACTCGGCAAGCTCCAGTGCCCTGCCCTGTACATTATTGAGCTCGCGTCCGGCAAGAAGGGCGGGAAGGCAGATGTTTTCCCAAACGTTCAAAGTCGGCAACAGATTGAAAGATTGAAAGATCACGCCTACCATGACTCTCCTATAGCGGATCAACTCGGCCTCTGATGCTTTCTGCAGGTCATGCTCGGCCACCGTGAGCTGCCCCCGAGTGGGTTGATCGAGACCTGCCAATAAGGCAAGCAGGGTGCTCTTCCCGGACCCGCTGTTTCCTTTCAATACAACCAGCTCTCCTGGTCGAATTTCAAGGTTGATATTGCTGATTCCTACCACCTCGGTTGCGCCCATAGGATAAACGCGTGTCAATTGCTTCGCAATGATGATGGGGTGCCTAATCTTATCAGCCATGAAAACACCTCAAACGGGCTCCGTCGCTTTATATTGGATCAAGCGACAAGTTTAACACCGAAAAACTAGTCATTGAAAGAATGCTGTCATTTTTTTCTGTTGTTTGCGAAGAATTCTTGCATTACTGCCTTGTTATTGAAGCATACGGAAGAATCATATCAGTTTTTTTCCTGCACAAGCTTGTGCTCACAAAGTCGGTTAACTCCTGGATAGCGGTCCTGAAGTAGCGAAATTGCATATCCGGCTGCCTGAGCTTATATTCAATTTGAGTTTAATAATGCACACCGGGTCGTACGATCAAAGGATCCTCGCCATTCCTGTGTAAACAGGAGACAATAACCTTCGCTCGTTCGTCGGATGCCCGGTCTCAGATGCTGCCGTTGAAGTTCTTGCGAGGATCACGTTCGCTTATGCAGTGTGCTTTGCAGATGCAGGAATATTTGGGAAGACGTAAATTCTGAGAAACCCGATCAGTGAGTGAGGAGAGACTATGGACGTTAAAAAGATTTTATGGCCGACTGATTTTTCCACCGCGGCAGCTGTGGCGGAGTCATACGTGCTTTCGCTGACGCAGCGGTTCGATGCGGAAGTTCATCTGATTCATGTTGCCGAAGATTTGACGCAATACGAACATTATTGGGGCAGCGGCCCGGATACCAAGCACATTGAAGAACTGAACGAGTATGCCCTGAAAATATCCAAAGAAAGGCTTGAACAACTCTGCAAAGATAAGCTCACTGGCTGCCCTCGATACCAAATTCACATCGTGCGAGGCGACCCGGCGAAGGAAATCCTCAATACGATAAACGAGATACGGCCTGATCTTGTTATCATGGCGACTCATGGCATGAAGGGCAATTTCCCCTTTGGAAGTGTTGCAGAACGGGTTGTGAAAAATTCGCCTGTCCCCGTCCTGACGATCAATCCATCGAAACAGAAGGCTGCATAGGGTGTGAACACGCAGGCGCAATCAAGGAGCTCGTAACCCTTGCTGAAGTTTTGGAGAATGCCGGCCAAGAGGCCGGCGGGTTAGCTTTTCGCTCTTCCGGTCATGAGTGCATGGTCTGCAATTTTTTTCGGTACAATTCTTCATTTCTGTTGTCGCCTAAGGCTTTGTAGCAATCAGCGATATTTCCAACAGCTTGTGCGGAATTCGGAAACCTCGAGAAAAGAGTTATGGCCTCATCGTATCTTGCTTTATTCATATAGCTGATGCCCAAACACATATGCAGCATTTCGCTGTCGGGAAAGTGACTAACGGCCTTAGAAAGAATGGCAATTGATTCCTCATATTTTCTATCCTTCTGCTTGAGTATGCCCAATCCCAAGAAGGCCCGGTGATCCGGATAATAGGCTAGAGATTTTTTATAGAGCTTCGCAGCTAGTGCATCCTTGTCAGGTATCGCCTGAATTTGGGAATAGTCCCCGTGGCTGAAAGTCATTGCCAGCCTCGAACAGAAGTCTGCATGCAGTGCATACAGCTCTTTTGCATCCTTTAAATCCAGCGCATCGACAAAGGAGGGCAGAGCGCTGTAATAGCTGGTCCGAAGATACTCTCCAAACTTTAAGACCTGCTCTTCAGATAATGCGGGGTCATACAGGAAATAGGGAATATCTTCGATACGATCCAGCCATACATCGTCGCTGAAGTTCAGCTTCTGTTGGTAGTCTCGATACAGAGTTGTTCCGGGAAAGAGCCGTAAGATATAGAAGATGATGCTGAGTGGTTTGATCTCTTTTATAAGATCGATAGATTGGTCAATGGTTTCCACTGATTCCCCGGGGCAGCCGTATATGAAATAGGCGCGTGCCAGGATGCTGTAGCTTGTGGTCAGAGAAAAAGCTCTCTTAATCTGTTCGGTCGAGATTTTTTTGTTGAGCAGTCTTCTTATTTTCTCTGAACCGCTCTCTACTCCATAGCTGATCTGAATGCAGCCCGCCTTGCGCATCCAGTACAAAATCTCTTCGTCAATATGATCTACTCGCGAGATCGCATACCAGTTGATGTCAAGACCCCTGGCCAGGATCTGTCGGCAGATCTCGATGACGAGATTCTTTTTCAGAGTGAAAGTGTCATCTGAGAAATAAAAGAACGAGACGCCTCTCTGGTAAAGCAGCTCCAACTGATTCACGAAATAACCGGCAGAGTGCCATCTTACCTTTCGCTTCCAAAATTGCGGAGATCCGCAGAAACTGCAGTTGGCAGGGCATCCTCGGGTTAGCGCTACGTATTGATAGGAAAAGTACTTAGCGGGTATGGGTAGTTTGTCGAGATCGCCAATGAGTTCAGCAGGCTCGGTTTTTATGACCTCTCCTCGTTTTCTGAAGGCAATTCCTTTTACGGTCTCCGGGTTGGCGAGCTCGTCTCTTTCCATCGACCGGATCAGCTCGAGAAAGCTGTACTCGCCTTCTCCCAAAACAATGAAATCGACCTGCGGGAAGTGAACGAGGAAATGTTCCCACAAATAAGTTGCAGCGACACCCCCAAACACAATTTTGACATTCGGGTCGAGTTGCTTGGCCGTCTTTGCCACATCCAGGGCGCCCCAGCGATTCGCATTGAAGACCGAAAAACCGATCAAATCCGGGCGTTTTTCTCGCAGGATCGCTTCAATCGCCATTGGATCCGTGTGCAGATTGTACAGGTTCAGTATTTCGACGTCGTGCCGGTTTTCTATGAGAAGAGCGGCAAGGTAATACAGCCCGATGGGCACAGCGCTGACATTCTCTTCATAATACCTTTCTTCAAGGCAATAGGGGTACACGAGTAGAATCTTCATACGGTCGGGTGCTCCCTTCGAATATCTGTATACAGTTTTTGCATCATCTGAAGTAAACAGAAAACCTGATAGATTGCAACGGTCTCGTTGGCTCCCGGGCTATTCTCTTTTCGTTGCGTGCAAATGCGAATCGCTATAATATCGAAAAAGCTCTTTTTTGAGCAGGGAATCTCTAACCGGGTGCGGCCGATGACAGGTTTAGTTCAGGCTGGTCAGTGTTGCAATCCGTCGGCTGCATAAAGGCTTCGCCGCGCGAACAAGCGCGGAATGGCGCCAGCAGGCAGCGAGGAGGGACGATGAAAGTTACTGAATTCATGACCACGAAGATCGAATCCATAGAAGCCGAGCGGATGGTATACGATGCTATCGAACGGATGGTGGATCGCCGGATTCGCTCTTTACTGGTTGTTTTCCCCGGTGATGCTAAAAACGCCGGTGTCATCACCGCGCGCGATGTGGTGTTCAGAGTTCTGGCCCAGGATAAAAATCCGCAAGCGGTCAAGATTGCCGACATAGCTTCGCGACCGATCATCTGCATCGACAAAGAAACCACTCTCGATAAAGCTGTGAGCCTTATGGAAGCCAAAGGAATCGCACGGGTGTTTATCTGTGACCGTGAAGCTATTATCGGTGTTCTTTCCATGCTCGACGTGATGGCTGGAGTGCTGATCCTGAGGGCGAGGGGGGAACAGGGTGCTTAAACAGCTCTTTGTTGGCGCCAGGCGGGAACAGGCCGTTATCGAGGAGATCAAGAAACACATTGTGCTGCTTTGCTCCGCCTGCGAAAAGTTTGAACATGCACTCCGGGAGGGAGACCGGAATCTCATGCGACTCGTTCCTGAAATGGAGCGCGAAGGGGATGCAATCCGCAGAAGAATCATCTCCTTGATCTATGAGGGTGCTTTTTTGCCTTACCTGCGACCAAATCTTTGCAGGTTCGTTGAAGTGGTGGATGCCGTGTTTGATTTGCTGCAAGAGACAGCGCAGCACTACCTGAATATCACCCTTCCCGAACAGTTGCTTGGTGAAAGTGCTCGCGTCGCCCATCTTAACCACCGTATGTGCGAGATGCTGCTTTACACCTTCGAAACAACAATGGAAGGCAGGGATTTGCGGGAGAAAGCGCTCGCCGTGCGTATCTATGAGAAGAAGATCGACGATATTAAAGTCGGCATCCTTAAGGACGCGCGCAAAATTCCGATAGCTTCATTTTGGGAGGGCGAATCCCTGTCCCAATTCCTTTCAGGACTTACCAATATCAGCAATGTCATCGAAGACGCTACGGACAGCCTACAGATCATCAACGTCAGCATGAGGTAAATGTGCCCTTACTCGCATGGTGCCGATAATGTGGAAAGTCTCGAGTGGGCTCTTCCTCGGCTGGAGCCTGGGTGCAAACGACACAGCCAATGTTTTCGGCACGGGTGTCGCCACCGGCGCGGTGACCTATCGTACGGCCGTCTGTCTGACAGCCGGCTTTGTGCTGCTCGGCGCCTTTCTTGAAGGACCGAAATGCATGAACATTGTCGGCGCTCTGTCTCGCATAGGGACACTGGATGCTTTTGTATGTGCGCTGGCGGCGGCCGTTACGATGACGGTGCTCACTTTTCTCGGGCTTCCCGCCTCCACATCCCATGCTATTGTCGGGGCCGTAACAGGCATTGGCATTCTCAGCGGTTCAGCCGATTTTGAAAAGCTCTATCTGATCGTCATTTGCTGGGTCCTCACGCCCGTGGGCGGCATAGTCGCCGCCTACCTGCTCCAAAGGCTTTTATCCTATGTTCTCGACCTGTCAGTACCGAGCCTGACCTTGCGGAACTTGATTTACTCTGCCGGGATAATCATTTCCGGATGCTACGCGGCCTATTCGCTGGGCGGCAACAATGTGGCCAATGTCACCGGGGTTTACGTGAGCGCCGGCATGCTCTCCGTTCAGGATGCAACTCTGTTGGGCGGGCTCAGCATTGCCGCGGGCACTTTGACGTATTCACGCAAGGTGATGCTCTCTGTCGGAAAGGGAATCGTGGCGCTTGATCCCTTTTCAGCGATGGTTGCAGTGCTGGCGGAAGCCGTTACGCTCCATGTGTTCACTCAACTGGGGGTGCCGGTTTCTTCCTCCCAAGCCGTGGTGGGTGCAGTCGTAGGAGTAGGTCTCGTTGGAGACTCCAGGACTGTGAGCGCGAGCATGCTTGTGAGGATCGGTGCGGGCTGGATTTCTACACCTGTAGCGGCAGGGCTGATAGCCGTGCTTTTAGTGAAGCTGCATGGTGCGATAACGGGAGGCATGCGTTTCTTCTAGATTTCCCTGCGCGTGATCGGACAGGGTTTTGCAGGGCCTGACAGCTATGCCGGCGCTCGTGTATTATCCATTTTTCCGAGCGGGAAACCTTTTCCAGTAAGCGGCGGCGAAAGTTCTTGCCGGATTGTAACCGATCCCGGATACCAGATTCCTGTGCCCGGCGCGGCAGGTCCCTGCTGCAAGCGCATCCTTGGTTTCCCAGCTGCGCGGCAATGACGTCCGGAACGTATTCTCGAACAGCCTCCTGGAGGAAAGCCAAAAGGGCTCAGTTCCGTGGGAACTGAGCCCTTCTAGTGACACAACCGATAGTTGCCGCCGCGCAGGTGGCCCCTTGTTAGTGTTAGGAAGCCGTTTCCTCCTTAACGGAAGTAGCGATCTTATACAACACCGTAAGCACGAAGATCCCGGTCGCCCAAACGCCCAGAGCGATCATCAGCTCGGGGATGGTGGGCGAGTACTCGCGCAATTCGTTGAACGGGTTGGGAATGAAGCCGGCGATGACCAACCCGAGACCTTTTTCCAGCCACATGGAAAAGAAAGTGGCAAGGCAGGCTATTTTCAAGGTCTTTTCGTTCTTCCGGGTCTTTGGATTGATCAAAAGCACCACCGCCACGATTGCCAGTATCAGGAACAGCCACATGAAGGGGACCAGCCGTCCGTGGCCATGGATGCCGAAAAAGAGGTACTCGAGTGCTTCCATGTGTGTCGGGATGTTGCTGTAAAAAGCGGTGAAGACTTCGAGGCCGACAAAGAACAAGCTGATGAGCATCGCATAGGTGATGATTTGGGAGAGCTTGTCGATAGCTTCTTTGCCCGGATCGAACTTGGTGTACTTCTTTACCAGGAATGCCAGCAAAATGAGCAAGGCTGGGCCGGAAGCAAAAGCAGAAGCCAAAAAGCGCGCTGCCATGATAGCTGTCAACCAGTAGTGCCTGCCGGGGAGACCTGCATACAGGAACGCCGTCACCGTGTGAATACTAACAGCCCAGGGGATGGATAAGTAGATCAGAGGCTTCACCCAGTTCGGGTAATGAACGCCCTTACGCTCTGCTTCGAGTACATTCCAGCCAATGAGTAGATTCAAGAACAGGTAGCCGTTCAAGACGACCATGTCCCAAAACAAGACAGAATTAGGTGTGGGATAAAGCAACACGTTGAGGAGGCGCATCGGTTTACCAAGATCCACAACGATGAACAAAAGGCACATGGTCACCGACGCTATGGCCAAAAACTCGCCCAGGATGGTGATCTTGCCGAACACCTTGACATCGTGCAGGTAATAAGGCAGGACTACCATGACTGCTGAAGCGGCGACACCAACCAGGAAGGTGAACTGGGCGATATAGAAGCCCCAGGAGACGTCCCGGCTCATTCCGGTGATAGTAAGGCCTTTATTGAACTGGTAAAGGTAAGATGCAAAACCCAGCCCCATCAACACAAGCAAAAACATGATCCATCGATAATATCTCTTATCTCCAGTCAGCGCCCTCTCAAGCATAACACACCCCTTATACTATGTAATAAACGTTGGGCTGAGTGCCAAGCTCAGGTTTACGTCGCATGGTGAAACGTGACGAAACGATCTTGCGCACCACCGAATTCGGGTCGGCTAAATCCCCAAAGGAAAGGGCTCCGGCCTTGCAAGCCTCCACGCAGGCAGGCAACAGGCCATCGGCCAACCGCTCCGCGCAAAAATTGCATTTTTCGACGACACCGCGCTCGCGAGTGGGGAATTTCATGTTGAGCTCGGTCTTGATGTAAGGCTGCGGATCCCGGAAATTAAAGCTCCTGGCTCCGTATGGACAACCGGCCATACAGTAGCGGCAGCCGATGCAGCGGTGAAAGTCCATCATTACTATGCCATCTTCCGCACGCTTGAAGGTCGCCTTGGTCGGGCAAACTCTCACGCAGGGAGGATTGGTGCAGTGGTTGCACAGGGCAATGAAGGGTTTGCCTAAGAGGTTTTGTGTGTTGAAATCATCGGTCTGGCCAGGAAAAACGTTTTCATAGTTGTTCGTCCAGATCCACTTGATTTCTTCTTTTATGCTATCGATCTCCGGAACATTGTGCACCGTGTGGCAGGCAACTAGACACTCTTTACACTGCTTTTGCTCCTGCTGTTTCCAGCACTTTTGCATGTCCACCACCATCGCCCAATGCTCACCTCTGAGGGCATTCGGATTGTGGATCGCCTTGGGTAGATCAGATTCAGCGAGAACCTCTCCTGCAAACGGCAGGGCATAAAGCCCCAGAGCGGCGATGCCGCCGGTTTTCAAAAAGCTTCTTCTGCTAGTTTTCATCACTGATTCTCCTTCGGGGCAATATGACAAGTCCAGCAGTAGGGCACGCTTCCGACCTTAAGGCCGGCATAGGTGTGGCATTGATCGCAGAACTTGGTTTTATTGGAGTGGCAGTTCATGCACTCCTTCTGCAGGCTCATGTTGTATGTCTTGCCGTCGGCTGCCACATAGGTTCTAAGCCCATCGCGAACCACCCAGGTTCTCCAGTCGTTGAGCATCTGCATATGACCGGTGCGCATCTCCGCTTTGGGCAAGACGCACTGCTTTACAGCCATCTGCTGAATGACGGGGGTGTCCAGCTTTAGCTCCGGGGCGGGAGCCGCCTTGCCCATGTTGTACCAGAAGGGCAAGGTGAAAAGAGCTACAAAAATCGCCAATCCGATGAGGATGTATCGTGCATCATAGATCTTCATTATCACTATCCTCCATTCCTCCGAGAGGCTCGCTGCGGAGATCCGTTGTCCTCTCCTTCTCTCCCTCCATCACCAGAGCATTAGCGACCAGCTCGTGAACTCCGGCAACATCCACACCAGGCACCCAGTAATCCATAAGGGGCGGCAGCACCGCTCGATCGATGGCGCAGATGCAGGAAAGCATGTTCACACCGTGTTGCTCATGCACGTGCTTGACCGCATTTGCCCTCGGCAGACCACCCCGCATCCTCATTTCCATGTACTCATCGGTATTCAAACCGGAGCCGCTCCCACAGCAGTACGTTTGTTCCTTGATGGTATTGGGCGGCATGTCGTAAAAGTGATTGCAGACGTTTTGGAGCACGTAGCGCGGCTCCTCAAAAAAGCCCATACCGCGGGCCGGGTTGCAGGAGTCGTGGAAGGTCACCTTGAGATGGTCGTTGCGGCTTGGATCGAGCTTCAACTTGCCGTTCTTGATCAGGTCCGCGGTGAACTCGACGATATGCACCATCTTGGTTGATTTGGCGTTGTCAAATTTAGTGCCGGTTATGGGGGAAACCGGCTCCTCCAGAAAGTCGGCGGGGCCGTTCATCGTGTCCATATACTGGTTGACGACCCTCCACATATGTCCGCATTCGCCGCCAAGAATCCACTTGACTCCGAGTCGCTTGGCCTCGGCGTACATCTTGGAGTTCAATCTTTTCATCATTTCATGGGAAGTGAAAAAACCGAAGTTTCCGCCTTCGGATGCGTATGTGCTCCAGGTGTAATCCAGTCCGATCTCATGAAACAACATGAGATAACCCATGAGAGTGTAGGTCCCCGGGTCGGCGAACACATCTCCTGATGGAGTGATGAAGAGAACCTCCGCACCTTTGCGGTTGAACGTCGGTTCGATTCGAATCCCGTTTAGCTCTTCAATTTCGTCCACGAAGAACTCGATCATGTCCTTGAATGCGTGGGGCTGGATGCCCAGGTGGTTCCCGGTCATGTAACAGTTGGCCACGGGAGCCGTAATCCAGTCGATGTTACAGCCGATCAAATTGAGCAGTTCTCGAGCGATAATGGTGATTTCCGCGGTGTCGATTCCGTACGGGCAAAAGACGGAGCAGCGGCGGCATTCGGTGCATTGAAAGAAATAATAGAACCATTCTTTCAGCACATCTTCTGTCATTTCTCTTGCACCTGCCTTCTTGCCGAGAATCTTGCCCGCGATGGTAAAGTCTTTACGGTAGACAGATCGGAGCAATTCCGCTCTAAGGACCGGCATATTCTTGGGGTCGCCGGATCCTATGAAGAAGTGGCATTTGTCAGCGCAGGCTCCGCATCTTACACAAATGTCCATGAAAAGCTGCAATGAACGGTATTTGCCGAGGCGTTCCTTGAGCCCGTCGTGAAGGATTTCTTGCCAGTTTTTCGGCAATTTCCAATCATCATCGGGGGGTGACCATTCCCTCGGATTGGGCAGGCCTACTACCTCTAGATTCTTGGCTTTGCCGGAATAACACCAAGTGCCCGGTTTGAAATCTACAGGGGTATCCATCCACCCGGTCCCGGGCGGCTTATGATCCGTGCCTGCTATTAATTCGTTTGGTTTAGCAACCTTTGCCATGTCTACTCCTTCTCCACTGGTAATCCGGCCTCTATCATTTTCTCCCTGAAATCATCCTCATACTCATCATAGGTATGGACGTGAACAGGGTAATTCCATGGATTGACGTGTCTATTGATACGGCTGTCGTTGGGCAGGTTTCTCGTCGGACTCAGAAACACACCGCCAAGATGCATCAGCTTGCTGAACGGGAAATAAGCAATCAGGGTGCACACAAGGAAAAGATGAATAAAGAACAAAACGCCGATACCTTCCGGAACAGTCGGGTGAAAGGTGACCAATCCCGTGGCCAGCTCTTTCACGCCCACCACGTCCACCTTGGTAAAGTAGCGCATCAAAACCCCGGTGATGCCGAGCCCGAACAGCAGGAAGAGCGGGAAATAATCCGCCGGCAGAGAAATGTAGCGCATTTGTGGAATAATGACCCGGCGAATGAACAGATAAGTCACAGCCGCCAGGAACAAAAGATCCGTGAGGTAGAGACCGGGCAATCCGACTTGCAAAAAACCGTCCAGTGCCTCGGTCACATGCACGAAGCCTGGAACAGGCTCCAGAAAGAATCTCAAGTGCCTGATGACGATGATAAAAAACGAGTAGTGGAATGCCAACCCGGCCAGCCAGAGCCACTTTTCCCACTGGTAGGCAATCTTCGGTCCTTCCCTGAATTCCATTTTGGTATTCTTGAACAAAGATCGAAACAGCAGAACTTCCAGAGCCATGCGCCCCACTGTCTGCAACTTCGTAGTAGGGTTGTCAAGCTTGTTCTGCTTGACCCACGGCAAAGATTTTTGCTGCCCGGAAGTTGTCGGTATGCGAAATGGCACGGGTGCGCGCGCCCATTTCAGCATCCGATAGACGAATCCCCCCAAGAACAAGAAGAAGGCCAGGTATGGCACCAGAACCCCGAACAGGTAGTTCATGCCGGCGACCTTCACTCCCAGAAAAGCTGCAAGAACGAGTGCAAGGACTGCGAGTAAAGAAAACTTGATGCCCATTTACTAATCCCTCGTTTCAAGAAGTTTAGGTTTAAAAAGACCTCAACCTTTGGATTCGGGCTCTCGCTCGGGGATTTCCGCGATGAGATTCGCCCTCTGCAAAAGCCTTTGTGACCTGTTTTTCACTTCATTGACTCTGAGCTCATACAACTGTTCGCGGCATTGCATGTAGATATCGAAAGCGATCAGTGCCAACCGATCGATTCTTGCCTCAAACGATGAAAGATCATTAGCGGAGAGCGTATCTTGCGGGGACTTGACTTCTTCGGCTTCTCTCCTGACAAGGTCCTTCAGGCTGAAAACGAAGGCGATGGCTCGAGAAGGTGCGAAGTCTTGGATGGCCCGGATCCTTATGATTTTGTCCAAAAAAGGCGAGATCGTTTCGGGGTCGATGCCCTTGATCAGTTCCTGGTAGAGTCCGTCCATTCCTTGGTAGATGGTGCTTCCGACCGGGTTGGCGAACTGATTTTTCTCTCTTTTCAGCATCTTGGCCGTTTCGGCCGGATAGGTATCAAGGATCGAATTAAACCACTTTTTGAGAATCGACGATTTATTCTGTGTCAGAAACTTCTCAAGATCCATGGAAAAGGATCACCTCTGATAATAAGTTGGTCTAAAACTCGCCCTCTGAAGAGGCTTGCCTGCAATTGTAGAAACTAAAAGCCTGCAGAGCTAATCGGATTAGCCAGCCGGCAGCAAACTTCAACAAAATCTATGATTCGACAAATCTTGTGAATGTAAGCACGATAGTCCAATTGCGAAAGCCTGTCAAGAGCCAAACGAGGTGACTTTCTGGAAAACCGTTTACTTCAATACAACAATAGATTCCAACCGGAAAGCCACCTCTTATCGGCATCGGCCGGTACAAATTTCCCCCTTTGAAAAGTCTCGGTGTGACAAGTTCAACGACTCCATTCAGGGTATCCTGACCAACCGAAAGCCGAGATCGTCGCCGCGACGAGATGGCGAATGCACATAGTCTCGGCTGGCACAACGGTCATAGTCAGGCCGGCTATACCAGCTCGCACCCCTTATCACACGATTCATGCCCTCACCGATTTGGCGCGGATTGCTTCTTGCGGCGCTCCGATACGCGCGGGGATCGTAGGTGTCTTCACACCACTCCCAAACATTGCCCAACATGTCGTGTAAGCCAAACTCGTTGGGTTGGTAGTGTCCGGCAGGAGCGGTGAATGTATAGCCGTCTCTGCAATCGTGAACAGTCCAGGCAGGAAATTTACCGCGGGCATCAAGGTCGGCAATATTTGCATATTTGCAGGCTGCTTTTGGATCGTCGCCCCAAAAACGGATGGTCGAAGCTCCCGCCCGGCAAGCATATTCCCACTCGGCTTCGGTCGGCAGACGAAAAGTTGTGCCACTTTGTTCCGTCAGCCAGTTGGCCATTGCTTTAGCGTCATTGAGAGAGACACTGACCACAGGGTGATTTTCATGTTGCGGGAACCCGGTTTTTTCCCAGCTATAACCTGTTTTTTTTGTCCATTCACCGTCATATACCCAGGAAAAGCCCTCCCGCTCGGCATCGGTTCTGTAACCTGTTTTATCTACAAAAGCCTGGAATTGTCCTACCGTGACTTCACTTTTACCTAGCCAGAAACCATCGACACAGACCTCCCGAATCGGACCTTCGTCGGCCTCACGCCCGGTTTCTGAGGGGGGGCTTCCCATTTGAAAGCAGCCGGCAGGCATCCACACAAATTCGATCCCGGTCGAAGGCTCCTTCCAGTGCTGTTCCTGTCCGGCAAACACACTTGGCGATGTGAGCGGTTGGGCGGCAGCAAAGTGGATGCAGTAGACCAGGAGCAGCAGGGCAAGCATTTTTTTCATGTATTTCCTCCACTGTTGCACAAACAAACCGTCCAGATGGTCAAGAGAGACTTTGACCCTTGTAAGTCTCGACAACACGGGAATTCTGTACGATTTGGGTTTCTGCCGTCGACCACCGACATTGTTATGTGAATAGCGAGCGGCGTAGGGAATAATAGAGCTTCACTGGTGGGATTCAAAAGCAAAAAAACAGAACAGCCCACGATCCAACGAACAATAATGGATCGCTTCCAACAAAAAATGAGGGCGCACCTCCCGAAATTTGAGACGAATCAATACCTAAGGAAAACTGGCGCATTGGTACTCTTTTGTTCCTCAAAGCTTTAGAAAAGCGCGCGATCCAGTGACCGATACTGAATGGCTTCCAACAAATGATGCGGAGCAATCACAGCCTGGCAATCGAGGTCGGCGATGGTGCGGGCGACTTTGAGAATCCTGTGGTAGGCACGGGCGCTCAGGCTCAACTGGCGGACCGCGCCGGCCAACAGATTCTCCCCGGAATCATCGAGTTTGCAGTATTTTTTGATGTGCCTAGGCTTCATCAAGGCAGTGGAATAGATGCCGTCGTGAGCGAATCGTTCAATCTGGCGATTTCTGGCGGCAACGACACGCTCGCGAATGCTTGCTGAAGGTTCGGCGGGTTGGGTCGAGCGGAGATCTTCATAGCGCACGGCGGGCGCCTCGATATGTAAATCAATGCGGTCCAGGATCGGACCGGAGATGCGCCCCCGGTAGCGTTGTACTTGATGTGGGCTGCATTTGCAGGGACGATCTCGCGAGCCGAAATAACCGCATGGGCAGGGATTCATGGCGGCGACCAGCATGAAGCGGGCGGGATAAGTCAAGGACATGCTCGCTCTGGCAATGGTCACCCGGCCGTCTTCCAGAGGCTGCCGCAAGAGATCCAGGACATTGCGGCGAAATTCAGGAAATTCATCCAGAAACAGGACCCCATTGTGTGCCAGACTGACTTCACCGGGCCTTGGTATATGGCCGCCCCCGACAAGTCCGGCGTCGGAAATGGAATGGTGCGGTGCGCGGAAGGGACGTCTAACCATAATCGGGTTGTTGCCGAGAAGTCCGGCAACGCTGTAGATTTTGGAGGTTTCAAGCGTCTCGGCAAAGCTCAACAAGGGGAGAATCGAAGGAAGGCGTTGGGCCAGCATGGTTTTTCCGGCTCCGGGCGGACCTATCAATAGTACATTATGTCCGCCGGCCGCTGCCACTTCCAATCCCCGTTTGGCATGTTCCTGCCCCCGAACTTCATCGAAGTCCATTCCTTCGTTCAGTTGGGAATGCCATACGGCCTTCCAATCCAACGCAACAGGATTTAAGGCTCGATTGCCATTGATGAATTCAACAACCTCCGACAAATGCTTTATGGAATAGACTGAAAGCCCATCGGTGACGGCAGCTTCAGAAGCGTTTTCCGCCGGCAGCAGCAGCGTCGGATAGCCGCTCTTGAGAGCTTGAATAGCCATGGAGAGGCTGCCGGCTATCGGCTTAACGCGGCCGTCGAGCGAAAGCTCACCAGCCAGCACCGTTTGTTCAGCACGCCGGCTGTTGATTATTCCCATGGCGGCCAGAATGCCGATGGCGATAGGAAGGTCGAACCCTGCTCCTTCCTTCTTCAAATTGGCCGGTGCTAAATTCACCGTAATCCGTTGTGAAGGAAATGGATAGCCGCTGTTTTGCAGAGCTGTTTTAACTCTGTCTTTACTCTCGCGAACGATGTTATCCGGTAATCCCACGGTGGCGAAAACAGGCAGTCCCGGGGAAAGATCCACCTCCACTTCCACAAGAATTGCATCTATGCCGAGTAGGCTGCAGGTGTAGGTTTTTGCAATCATAAAGCGCTTTGCCGTTTATCGATCAGTTTGCGACGTATTATGAGCCGGCCGGTTTACGCTTGTTTTGTCACGAAAACGTTTTAGAATTAGAGTCTCAATCACATATGAGAACCAGTCTACACGATACTGAGTAGCTTGTGCATTCAGGGAAAAATGGATCGTCGGCGCAGTATTAAACATCGTGAGAATGTAACCGATTAACGTTGATGTGTAGTAGAGTATGAGCTGTTATTATAAAATCTTAGGTGTATCTAGCAAGGCAAGTCAAGAGGAAATCAAGAAGGCGTTCAGATTGCTTGCATTGCGCTGCCACCCCGACCACAACCGTGGAGATCCTCATGCCGGGAAGAACTTTGTGAAGGCGCTTGAGGCTTATGAGACTCTAGCCGACCCGGTCAAACGGCACAGATATGATAAACTGAGGGGTTTCTCGAACAATAGAAATGGCGCGCGCAGAAAAAACAGCGCAGGCTCGCAAGGTCGTCAGTCTTCAATTCGAGATGCCGTCAAAGAAGCCTTTGGCATTGAATTCGCCAGTGTCAAGGAACGCATAATTAATGATCTGCGCTTTGATTTGCAGGTTCCCCGTAGTGCTCTATCGGAAGGTATGTACGAATCTATTGATTACTGTAGAGTGGTATTTTGTCGTGAATGCATGGGGAACGGACGGAGAGCGCCCCGAAGCTCTTGCAAGAAATGCAGGGGAGATGGTGAATTGGAGGAAACTTGTTCGCTGCGGATTTGGATACCAGCCGGAACTGAACAGGGAAGCCGGTTGAGAATCTCCGGGGCCGGAGATCAACCGATGCCGTCGAGTCGCGCAGGGGATTTAGTGATTTTGCTGCATATTACCGATAAGCGCTGACAGGCACCGAAAGTTATACAGAACCGATCTGGGTTCTTCATCTTTGAAGGGGAATAGAAGTGCCGGAACAATACTCAGGTCTTTCCCACATTGATTCACAAGGCCGCCTGCGCATGGTGGACGTGAGTGAAAAGGAAGTGACAGCCAGGGAAGCTCGAGCTGAAGCCTGGGTGCAGGTTTCTCCGGGGACTCTGGAGCGGATCGAGGCCCGGGACCTTCCCAAAGGCAATGTTTTCGAGGCGGCGCGCCTGGCGGGAATTCTGGCAGCAAAGAAAACCTGGGAGCTTATTCCCCTATGCCATCCTTTGCAGTTGACGGGTGTGGAGATCGATTTTTTTACGGATCCCAACCGTCGAAAAATCCAGATCTGTTCCAGAGTCAGGACCAGAGACCGCACCGGGGTCGAAATGGAGGCCTTGGTTGCGGTGACTCATGCTGCGCTGACCATCTACGATATGTGCAAAGCCATAGACCGTGACATCAGAGTTCTTGAAATCCAACTGACTTTTAAGAGTGGTGGCAGAAGCGGCACTTATCAGCGCGCCCTCTAACGTGATCACGAGGATTTTTGCTTTACACTTTTCGGGGAGTATGTTAGCGAAAGGTTTCTCAATCAATCCTTCAGGAGAGTAGAGCATGGACCAAGAAACAACCGCTTACTTCAAAGATATTCTTTTAAAGCGTCTGGATGAGCTATATGAGGAAGCTGAGAGAACAGTGGCCGGCATGACCGACACGGAAGATACGTTCCCCGATCCCACCGATCGGGCTACTCTTGAGTCAGACCGGAACTTCATGCTACGTATCAGGGATCGCGAGCGCAAGCTGATTATGAAAATTCGTGAAGCGTTGCAGCGTATTGAAGAGGGAACCTTCGGCCTTTGCGAGACTTGCGGTGACGACATCAGCGTTGAACGTCTGAAGGCACGTCCGGTCACTACTCTGTGCATCGAATGTAAACGAAAGCAGGAGGCCATGGAGCGAGCCAGGGGGATGTAGTGCTCCAGCGCAGTGTCTTCTTATCCCAAGTCTTTTATCTGTTCCCTTCCACCTGGGTAACATCCCCCGCCCAGATGATTTCTTCCTCTTTTGCCTTAGTGTCCAGCCGCAAAGCTCCTTGTGGAGTAAACCCCGCAACCCTCCCCGAATGCTCCGTCTTTCCGCATTGGATGGTAACAGCTTTCCCGAGTATGCTCGATATCTTTTCGAACTCACCCAGAAAGGCTCCAAAGCCTTCCCTCAGAAGCCGGTCATAATCTTCTTCGAACTGATTCAAAAAATTTGCCAGTAACTCCTGTCGACGGACTTTGCTGCCAATTTCCACCGCCATGGATGTGGCCGGGTAGCGAAACGGTCCCTGCAACTCCTCGGCTGCGTGGTTGACATTAACGCCGATTCCCACGACCAAAAAACCAATCTCATCCTGATCCGATTGCATTTCCGTGAGGATTCCCGCAATCTTGCGGTTCACGATCAAAACATCATTTGGCCACTTGATCGAAGCTTTCAAGTGATATCGATCATCCAGCACCCTAACCAGAGACATTGCGGCCAGCAAAGTCGATTGGTGCGCATCGCCAACGGGCAGGGAAGGCCTGAGCAGAATTGACAGGTAGATGCCGCGACAAGCGTTGGAGATCCATGGTCGTCGCAACCGGCCTCTGCCTTTGGTTTGTTCTTCCGCCACCACGAGCGAACCGTGCGGCGCCCCCTGCATGGCGAGCATGATTGCGTGATCGTTGGTCGAGCCCAATTGATGAAAATGGTGATAGGCTCTGGCAAAGGAGCGGGTTGCGAGCCTGGGGACGACCTCTTCCGGTATAAGGAGATCCGGCACATCGACCAACTGATATCCGCTCTTGGGGTGTGTCTTTATTGAATAGCCCAGAGTGCTGAGCTTGTGCATGTGCTTCCAAACGGCAGTCCGGCTGATTCCAAGCTGAGAGGCCAGAGCCGGTCCGGCTAGGGGTTCTGTCTGTTCTGCCTTTAGCCGGTTTAGAATTTCCCAATGAGTGGGTAGTTTTTTGGGCATTGGTGAGCTCTTCATCTTTTGCCTGGTTAAAAGTATCGTAGCACACATGCTGAAAGCGAGAGCAATATGATTTCGCTTATTTCATTGGTTGCCCCCAGTACATCCCCGGTGACGCCGCCGAGCCAGCGCCGGCCAAAAAAACGGAATGTTGCCGCACACAAAGCTACGGCTGCCAGGTATGGAAAAGTGAGACCTGGAGCAACGAGAAGTGCGCATGCGCAGGCAATAACCGTTGCAGACAGAGGCTCTCGAGTGCTCATGTGCTCCAAAAAAGGCCTCCCCAAGCCACCTTCCGGGCGGGCGTAAGGACTTTTGTAAGCTGTGAGAACCATTGTTAAACGGCTGAAGACGGGAGCCAGGAGAATGGGCGGCCAGTAATTTGCGCTGATCAACGCATGCAGTCCTGCAACTTTAAATAGCATGGCGAGCACCACGGCCACCGAGCCGAATGTCCCTATACGGCTGTCTTTCATAATCGCCAGGCGTCGCTCAGGTGTATAACCGCCGCCTATTCCATCCGCCAGATCAGCCAGCCCGTCTAAATGAAGACCACGGGTCAGGAGCACCAACAGGGCGGTAATCGAGACGGCACTCAGCATCGGGGGCATCAGGGTGTGCACTACCCAAAGGAGGACCAGGCAGCAGGCCCCAATGATGAGACCAACGGAGGGGAAAAAGGAAAAGCTCCTGGCCAGATCGATGGGATCGACGATTTGATTTCTGCTGTAAGGAACAGGAAGAATCGTCAGAAAACTGACTGCCGTGGAGAACCGTTTATAAAAATCATTCATAAAGGTGTGTCATCAGGTATTTGGCGTCAGGCCAGTTTATGATCGATCTTGTTTGAGATGGACCGGCAGTCCGGCTACGATAAGAGTAACCGTACGGCAGCTCGCGGCCACCAACTGATTGGTCCGACCTGCAAGATCGCGGAATCTCCTTGCCAGCGGGTTATCCGGAACGATTCCTGCGCCGACCTCATTCGAAACAAGTACTAAGGGATAATCTGCCACTTTAAGGAAATTGCTCAGAGCATCCACCGACTGTTCTGGATCGGAAGCCTCTTCAAGGAGTAGATTACTTAGCCATAAAGTGATGCAATCGACCAATACCGGCACGCTTTTACCCTGCAGTTGATGCAGATGTTCCACCAGGCTCAAAGGGCTTTCTATGGTTTTCCAGTGTGCCGGTCTTCGCTTCCGATGCTCACGCACTCGATCGCTCATTTCCTGATCCAGCACCTGAGCCGTAGCCAAATAAACATAGGGCGGAGAAAATGCAGATATGGTCTGCTCGGCGAAAACACTCTTGCCGCTTTTCGCTCCTCCTAGAATCAGATGTGGAGTCGGGACGGGGGCATCTAGCTGCATTTGGGACTTGCACCTCCGGTAAGATACTCGTTGAGATGTTCTGATACGAGCTTTTCTACCAGGTGGGGCAAGGGCTCCCGTGGAGTCCCCACAATCGCGATAGGCTCTTGAGTCAAGGGGAGTAACAGCTTGGCTGCATCCGACTCTCCGATTGCCTTGACCATTGCAGGCGTGACTTCACCCATCATGGCATTGGCAACCAGCAGGGAAATAGAGCCGATTATGACGTGGACCTGTCGGACGCAATGACATATGGCATTTTCACCGGTTGCCCCCCGATTTGCCCTCGCCTTCATCATCTGGGCTGTTGCAATGGCGTTTGTGCCGAGAGCCCAGACTTCGGCCTGTTCTCCATAGTACTCTTTTATCTTTTTGATAATGGTGGTGCCGATCCCGCCACCCTGACCATCAATCACCGCGATTCGGATCAAACCGCGCTCCTCCCGATCTCAAAAAAGGCTAAGGCAAAAAGGCACTGACACCCCAAGTGCCTGTTGTACTCATGCTTCTGTGTCTTCCGCCGGAATCAGGAGGCTCCAGGCGGTGAAAAACACATGATAGCGCAGGGTGAATATGCGACCACCGGTGGTTTTTACTCTAAAGTAGCGAAGAGGCATACGGGTAGCGTCAATATATCCTTCGTACCAGCGGTCAATTATCTCGTCGACCTCGTAGCGATTATTGCGCCAATGAAAGGCGATGGGATCCTGGGCGCCCTGATAATGGTCTCGCGTTTCGACTGTAATGCGTTTAAGCCGCATGGCGCTTTTATCAATCAGCTTTTTTTATCCAGAGACAAATTTTGCGCGGCCTCGATGCCGAAGGCAAACGATACGAGATGCAACCTTCGAATTCGATTCCTAATCCATTCACAGCGGAATTATACGGCTGTATGGAGTTTTCGTCTACGCCGGGGCCGGCCCACCAGGCGAGAGTGCCTTCCCTACTCAGAGTGAGTTCGGCAAAAACTGCGAATTGATCCGGACTTAGTCGGAGGGCTCGAATGGTCACCAGATCATGTGTCTGAGTGATGCCGGAAGCTCTCGATGTAACAAAATTCTCCCACCTTGCTTGAATGGCACAAATACCTTTCAGTTGCAGCCTTGCCAGTGCTACCTTGAGAAAACTGACCTTTTTTCGGTGTGCTTCCAACAATACCATATTTAGCTCGGGATGGGCTATTTTTATGGGAATGCCGGGGAATCCGGCTCCAGTGCCTACGTCCAGCGAATTGCCATGGGCGGGTAGCCAGCGCGTGGGGACTAACGAATCCAATAGATGTTTGACCAGAATCTCTTTGATGTCCGTTATGCGGGTGAGATTCAGCCTGCGATTCCACTCCAGCATGAGCAGAATGTGCTGTGCACATAATCGAGCCTGATATTCAGAAAAAGGTATACCTTCACCATTTAAGAAAGCGAATATCCTATCCGCAAGTTCTTCTTGCTTCATGCAGACTTCATTTTTGAGGAGGAATTTAAAGGGCTTTCTTATTTGCCTATACAGAAATTTAAAAAGATGCTGTCGAGCAAGTCTTCATCAGCTTCCAGACCGAGTACAAGGTCAAGACTTTTTCTTGCCGAGTGAAACTCCAGGCTAATCAGTTCATTGTAGCTACCCTCTGCAACGAGCTCCCTGGCACGCAGCAATGATCCAAGCGCCTGCTCAAAACACGCCTTGTGCCGCAGATTGGGGATCAATGCTGAGCCATTCATCTCAAGCGGGTATTTGAGGAAAGCATCAGTCAGATAATCGCGGAGCTTGTCAATCTGTGCCTGGTCAAAGACGGAAAGCTGCAATACGGGTGCGGTTGAATCGTATCGTCGTTTCACTTCCTCTGCTGACACAACCGCGGAGAGATCGGATTTGTTCAAAACAATTATGTATCGCCGCCCGGAAATGGTCTGGAATACTCTGTCATCCTCATCGCTCAGCAGCCGACTCTGATCGATCAGCCAAAGAACCGCATCCGCTTCAGCAACAGATGCGACGGTTCTTTCGATGCCGATGGATTCGATTGTATCGGGTTTTAATCGGATGCCCGCGGTGTCGAGGATCTTAACCAGGATTCCGGAAAGCAAGAAGCTGTCTTCAATTACATCCCGCGTTGTCCCCGGCAGGTGAGTTACAATCGCACGATTTTTTCCCAGCAGCACATTCAACAAGGAGGATTTCCCGACGTTCGGCTTGCCAACCAGGACCAGAGTAAATCCTTCGCGGAGTATTCGCCCGCTCTCATGAGATTTAAGCGTCTCTTTTAACGGGTTGATCAGCTCCTCTTCGAGGGAGTGCAGCGAAAACGACGGTTCGCTGACATCCTCATCCAAATCGTCGCTAAAATCGATAAACGCTTCTATTTCGGTCTGCAACTGAAGGAGCTGCCCTCGCCACGCCAGAATTCGATCGCGAAAATCCCCTCTAAGTTGACGACCGGCCAGCTTAAGGCTTTGTTGAGATTTAGAGTGGATCACCTCGAGGACAGCTTCCGCTTGGGACAGGTCAATGCGCCCATTCAAAAAAGCGCGCCGGGTGAACTCGCCCGGATCGGCGAGCCTGGCCCCACTTTGCAGCACCAGTTCCAGAATTTGGCTCAAGACCATGAATCCACTGTGGCAATTGATTTCAACCACGTCCTCCCGTGTGTAGGTGTGAGGGCTGGCCATGTAACTTAAAAGCACCTCGTCCACCACTTCCCGGGAGTCGGGGTCGACGATCCATCCATGATAAAGCTGGTGGGATTTCAAACGGCGGGCAGGCTTCCGCAGCCGAAAAAGTCTGTTGGCTATCGTCGACGCATCGGCTCCACTTATTTTTATGATCCCTATTCCGCCTTCCCCGATCGGGGTTGCAATGGCAGAGATCGTGTCGTCAGTACGGTTAAAGTCCATCGTGCAGAAATACTGTCTCGATCATTCCCCCGTATTCTGTTCTTGCAGGGTCATCTTTTGGTTTTTTTTTGCTTTTTTTACCGGATAAATCACAACCCTGCGTAAATTTCCTTCTCCTTTACTCTTGGTTCGGACGTCCTGGTCTTCTTTTAGCGCTAAGTGAATGATACGGCGATCTTGTGCGTTCATGGGCCCGGTTGTCAGGGGGCGGTGAGATCTTTTTACTTTGTCGCAGAGCTGATGAGCGAGCTCAGTCAAACTCTCTTCGCGCTTTGATCGATAATTTTCTGTATCCACAATGACCGAAAGGTTTTCTCCCGTTTCTTTCTGAAGGATCTTTGAAACCAGGTATTGCAATGCTTGCAGTGTCTTACCCCTTTTACCGATCAGAAGCCCCGAGCCATTGCTGATAATGTTCAGGTAAATATGACCGTTCCTGGCTTCAGATTCGACAACGGTAGGCAATTCGACGTGTTTAAGGATTTCGGACAGGATCTCCTTGGCGCGTTCGCTGGCTGCTTCAACGGGCGGTTCTTTGGCGGTGACTCGTATTTTGGCTTTCTTCGCGCCCACTATTCCAAAGATGCCTGAGGAGCCCTTGGAAAGGATTTCGATTTCCAGTTTATCGCGAGGCAGTTTTAGTTTTTCGCAAGCCAAAGTAATGGCGTCCTCGACTGATTTTTCTTCAATTTCCAGAGTTGACATGCTCTCCTCCGTTAACTCTCCGAACCGAGCAAGCAATGGTGCATTTGGTGGGGGAGATAGAAACTATGCGTGGCGATTGATCCAGTACTGCTGCACGATGGACAAAACATTGTTCACCAACCAGTATAACACAAGACCGGACGGAAAGTTGATAAAGAAAACGGTAAAAACCACCGGCATGAGTAACATCAACTTTTCTTGACGCGGGTCCCCGCCGGTGGGAGTCATTTTCTGCTGAATAAACATCGAGGCCCCCATCAGCAGAGTGAGCACCGGGATGCCACCCAGGTAAGGGATATCAATTCCTATATGCAGGCGATCCGGGGCTGTGAGATCATTGATCCACAACATAAAAGGTTTGTGCCTCAATTCCAGTGCACCGTAGAGCATCCGGTACAAAGCGAAAAAGACCGGAATCTGCATGACCATCGGGAGGCACCCACCCAACGGGTTCACCTTGTAGGTGCGATAGAGCATCATCAATTCTTGATTGAGCTTCTCCCGATCGTCTTTATATTTTTCACGCACTTGGGCGATCTTGGGTTGTATTTTTTTCATCACCTGCATGGATTTGTAGCTTTTGTGAGTCAGCGGCCAGAAGATGATTTTGATTACAATCGTCAGCAAGATAATCGCCACACCATAATTGTGGGTATATTTGTAGAACCAGCGCAAAACAAGCAGCAAGGGCTTCGCCAGAAAGGTGAACCAGCCGAAGTCGAGTGCACGCGGCAGATCGTGTCCCGCTTTCTGCAACGTCTCTATTTCTTTGGGCCCCATATAAAGTCTCAGCTGCAGTGTTTTTGCTTCGCCAGCCGATAATTCGAAGGGATTGGTTAAATACACCAATTGCATCAGGCCCCTGTTCGCGTCGAGAACTCGAGGAACAATCTTGTATCCTTCTTTTTCAATGGGGATCAGGGCCTGAATGAAGTAGTTGTTTCCATAGCCCACCCAATCGAGCGGAGGCTCAAAAATGACTTCCTTTTCCGCCAGGTCCTTAGCCTTTTGGTTATCTAACGACCCGTTTTTCAGCAGTGTGAGCTGCGACGGGTTATAGGAGCTTTCATCGGCTTTCTCATATGGCTCGAAATAAAAGCTGACACCCAACTGGTCCTGAAGTTTTTCCTGAGATAAATTCTCAATGCGGATTGTGGTATCTACAACGTAACTTCCGGGGACCAGGTTGAAAGTCTTAGTCAGCTTCAATCGCTCCGGAATCGTGGTCGAAAACGCTATAGGCTGTGACGATTCGGTTGAAGGAATCTTGATTTTCTCCGGTGCCGCACTCACAAAAGGGCGTGTCGCAAGCTCCCAGTCTGAATGGTGAACGAGGTCCACAGCCATGGGCAGATAACCCGTTTCCTGGGTGGTGACCATATCCATCGGGGGAGAGTCGATAGCCACCTGTTCACGATAGTCTTTAAGCTTGAAGAAGTCGAGCCGGGCGCCTGGAGCCAGAATACGCATCTCATAGAGTGTTGTGTCAATCGACCAGTTCTGATAATTTTGATCCACCGCCGTGAGTCTGCCTTTAGGCAGTGCCTCCGAAGGCAACGAGGCAAGCGGTGCTTCAGGGGTAGAGGGCTGCGGGGCAACGGGGACCGGTTGCGTTTCCTCCTGAGTCTGGGGCGGTGGGGACCGGAACATACCACCAAAATAAAATTCCCAGATTAGCAGCACTGCAAGCGACAAAACGAAAGCTATCAAAGCCCTTTTTTCCATTCAAATGTACTCCATAATCATTCCAAAATTTTGCGTTCCGCTCTCTTCACCACAGGATCGTATCCCCCCGCGCTCAAAGGATGGCACCGAGCCAATCTCCACGCCCCCATCAACAGTCCTTTGAGGGGGCCATTAAGCTGAATGGCTTCGTAAGCATACTGAGAACAAGTGGGTATGAAACGACAATGGGGACCCGTTGAAGGAGAAACGAAAAGCTGGTAAAAGCGGATCAATGACAGCAATAAAAACTTGATCATGAATTGCAGCCATCCTCTTTCGCAAATATGCGTGCAAGCTCGGCGGCTATCTCTCGAAAAGAGAGCAGCTCAGCTCCGGGGCGCGCTATAATCACGATATCTTTTCCCGGGGGAGGAATCTGGGGTTTGTAGTGTCGAAACCATTCTCGTAAACATCTTTTTATACGGTTCCTCAGGACCGCGTTCCAAAAACGCTTTTGCACTACCAGACCAAGCCGGTGATAAAGCAAATTGTTGCGGGCATAGCTAACCCCAAAATGAGCCGTTCGTGCACGACGCCCTTCTTTTTTCACCCGTTGATACTCTCCAGGTGCTCGCAATCTCTCATCGGGCCGGTAATGGTATGAACCTTTCAAGCGGTCCTTTCACCCTGTCCGGGTAGATTTTCTGCCTTGCGACAACCGAAACTAGACGGCGAGGCGCTTCCGGCCTCTGGCGCGGCGTCTGCTTATGAGGTTTCGTCCGGACCTTGTTGCCATACGCCCCAAAAAGCCGTGAGCTCGTTTTCTCTTGCGATTGCTGGGTTGGAATGTTCTTTTCATGTTGTTTCACCTCTATTCAGTGTAGTAAGCTGTCTTAAGGAACGAAATCCTTCTCTATTTCTTAGAGAGACGCCGATTGTTCCCAAAAATCGCGTAAATGGAAGCCGAAATATTCTTCCTCTTTGCTTGCACCGTAAAGTCGAACATAAACTATCTTTGATAATCGAAATCATCCGCAGTTGTCAAGCCTATCCTGAGGCTCTCAATTCAGATTTAGATGAGCTGTTCTGTTTGCTTGATATGATTGGCAAGCTCACTCATCGATTGCTGGTTGGAATGATGGGCGAAACGGTAAAAAAGGCTTGAAGAAAGAAGATATCAACGCTGACAGTCTTTCACGCCTATTCGGCTTCCGATCGGCTGTTCAGAAGAGTACCGAGAACCTATGGATGTATAAAGCGTTTTTCGCAGAGTTGCAGACGATTCGAGAAAAGCGGTCAATCCACAACGGGCCGCCTACTCTGCGCCATGTTAAAAGCCCAAACTGCCATCGCCTGCTCTACATCGGGCCGACCCGCTCTCGACGAAATCGTGTAACGAGTTGGACTCTATTGAAAGATGACCACTCACGAACGTTGGCTACTTCACAATCGGGTACTCCCAAAAATCCTTTGATCCTCCGCTTTCACCGCCACCCACAGCCTGCCCTGTATAGGTGAATCCGAACACCATCGCCCTGGCCTGACCTGGCAGCTTCAATGTTCTGTCGAAGGTGATGGGCCCGCCGTAACCCGAGCTTGTAAGGCTGCGGTTTTCAATAATGTTGTTTTCTGCATCAGCGAAAAGCAGGCTCAAATTGAAATATCGCAGACCGTATTCACGGAGAAGGTAGTCCGCAAATCGAACTTTGCCCGCTATGTGAAGTGTGTCGTCTTTTAGCTCGTATTGATAATCGACTGTCAAATCGCGGGTCGTATAGTGACCGACCGTCTTCGACCCCTCCACAATGTGTATCTCATAACCGTTGCGGATTTTCGCTCCGTCGTAATTGATCAAAAGCTTACCGCAGCCCGGAATGGTGAAGCCAATCAATGCGCAAACAACTGTTAACGCTCCGAGCATTGCCAAACGATTTCTTTTCACGGATCGCCCTCCCATATCACTTCCCCACGTTACGATTTATCTTTATTCTATCTTATCGTATGCCATCGTCAATTCTGCTCGCTCTCATTTAGACGATTTAACTGGTCTTTACTTTGGATAATGAGCCTTGAGAGTGGCTGCCAGCTTGAAACGGCGAGGCAATTACACGCTCAAAATGTTATCAAGAATTTCGACCGCAGAGCGAACATAGGCGGGACAGCTTTTGGTGAAGTGCCCTTTTCTTTCTGCTTCCTTCACGCACTTCGCGGTGCTCATGTCAACTCCGAGCAATCGAGAGCAATTCAGACACTGATGCCGATTTTGAAATTCTTTAATGCATTCCGACACCTTTTTGAAGGTCCTTTGGTCCGCTCTACGATCATTGGGCTTGGTTTTGCCATACTTCGACCAGAAAGGCTCCCGCAACAGCCCCGCAGACCGAGCCCATACCCATGCCTCCAGCGATGGCTGCAGCCACCCGTCGCGCGGTCTATTCGGGAACACTCAAGGGAACTGCATAGGTCTCTACCACCGCCCGGGCACAGTTCATGGACCGCAGAAACCGATTAACGGCAAGTTCCGGCTTGTCTTTTGGAGCATCATTATGAACAGAAGGGTATGGCTTTCTCGACCGTTTCATTTCAAGCTGCCTCCCTTTTCGCATGCGCCGGCAAAATGTGAGGCCGATTTAACTCTCCGATCTGCAGCAAAAGTTTCCGCCCCTGAATTAATAAATCTCATCTTTTCATAAAAGATCATCTATCGGCGTGCATTCGAGTCCGAATGCATCTGCTACAGCCTGATGGGTCAATTCGCCTTTGACTACATTGGCGCCACGCTTGAGATCGGCATTTTCCCGCATTGCCTTTTGCCACCCTTTGTTCGCTATTTGTAGCGCATAAGGCAACGTGGAATTGGTCAGAGCGATGGAAGAAGTCTTGGGAACCGCTGCGGGCATGTTGGACACCGCATAATGAAGAATGCCATCGACCATGTAGATGGGATTGGAATGGGTGGTCTCTTTTGAGGTTTCAAAGCATCCCCCTTGATCGATGGAGACATCCACCATCACGGTGCCCTTTTTCATCCTGTCGAGCATCTTCCGATCCACCAATTTCGGAGTCCTGCTCCCCGGCTCCAACACTGCACCTACAACCAGATCGGCCTGTCTTATCAAATCGCGAACGGTTGCCGGACTGGACATCAAAAGAAAGCAGTTCTCGGGCATCACGTCGGTCAAGTAGCGCAGACGATCCAAATCAATGTCCAAAACATAGACCTTGGCGCCATAACCGCACGCAGTTTTCGCTGCACCGGCCCCCACTACTCCGCCGCCGATGATAAGCACAACGCCGGGATCTACTCCCGGCACGCCGCTCAGCAGCACGCCGCCCCCACCTTGTTCCGTTTCCAGATATTTGGCGCCCTCGTGGATCGCCATCGGTCCCGCAACCTCGCTCATCGGAAGAAGCAAAGGCAAAGCCCCCCTCGCGGTTTGGACGGTTTCATATGCGATGTTAACGGACCCGATCTTCATGAGCATGTTTGTGAGTTGCTCTGATGCCGCAAGATGGAGATAAGAAAACCAAATTTGATCTTCGCCGATAAGCTCACGTTCCGAGGGCTGCGGCTCCTTGACACGCATGATCAGCTCGGCGCGGCGAAAAATGTCTCGGGGAGAATCCAACAGCTCACCGCCGGCCTGTACATACAGCTCATCCTCAAACCCGCTTGCCAGCCCCGCACTCACCTCTACCAGGACAGTGTGACCGTTCTGTCTCATGACCTCCACCCCCGTGGGAGTCATGGAAACTCGATTCTCTTCCGCTTTGATTTCCTTGGGGACTCCGATAATCAATGCCGATCTCCTTGCTTCAAGATCAAATGATGGATGGCCCTGAGGTGTTCAGAGCTCTTTGTCGATCAAGAGAAGCTCTTACCGGCTTTCTTGCTGCTTTTGTTAAATCACGCTGTCTATCGGGACGTACTTCAGCCCGAAGGCATCGGCCACAGCTCTATACGTTATTTTGCCTGCCACCAAGTTGGCACCGGCTTTGATCTCGGGATTCTCTTTCATCGCCTTGCGCCAGCCTTTGTTCGCTATCTGAACTGCATAGGGTAGAGTCGCATTGGTCAGAGCGAGAGTAGAGGTTTTGGGCACAGCGCCGGGCATGTTCGCGACACAGTAATGAACAATGCCGTCGACCTTATAAATAGGATTGGAATGGGTGGTCGGCTTCGAAGTTTCGAAGCACCCCCCCTGGTCTATGGCCACATCCACCATTACGGCACCGGCTTTCATAGTTTTCAGCATTTCACGAGTCACCAGCTTTGGCGCTTTGGCACCGGGTATGAGCACGGCTCCCACCACAACATCCGCTCTTTGAATGATGTCCCGAATACTTGCCGGACTGGACATCAGCAAAAAGCAGTTCCTCGGCATCACATCGCTCAGGTAGCGCAATCTGTCCAGATTCATGTCCAGGAGATACACTTTGGCCCCCAGTCCGCACGCCATTTTGGCTGCGTTCGTGCCGACAATCCCGCCGCCAATGATGAGAACGTTTCCCGGATCCACCCCGGGCACCCCACCCAATAAAATACCATGGCCCCCCTGAGCCATTTCCAGATACTTGGCGCCTTGCTGAATTGCCATTCGGCCGGCCACTTCACTCATCGGAGTCAAAAGGGGCAATGATCCGTCCGTTTTTTGAATGGTTTCGTAGGCAATGTTTATCGATCCGCTCCGCAACAACTCATGCGTTAATTCTTCGGCAGCTGCCAAATGAAGATAGGTGAAAATAACCTGCCCTTCACGAATCAAGCCGTACTCTGAGGGCAGAGGCTCTTTGACGTGCATGACCATTTCGGCGCGTTGATAGATTTCCCGAGGGCTGCCGACAATTTCAGCACCGGCTACGGCGTACGCGTCGTCGGCAAAGCCGCTGCCCTGGCCGGCATCCTTTTCAACCAGTACCGTGTGTCCGTTATGCTGCATTATCTCGACCCCTGCCGGTGTCATGGAGACACGGTTTTCCTCCGCTTTGATTTCCTTCAAAATGCCAACGATCATGGCTCTCCTCCTTATTAGAGAAATGGCTCCTCAAGATGCATGAAGAGACTCGATTTCACACAAGCCATCTTTGGACATTCGCCTAAATTGCACCGATGATTGAGTGATCCATAGGCTCACAACCAACTTAATGTAACTGCCATTCAGATCCAACAACAATATTTCGCTGCGGCTGCCGAAACCGCACTTTACTTCTTTGATGGTGAACGGGTTCGCTTCATCCTGGTCGTGACGCGAATCATAAAATATGCTAATGGAGACTAACGACGTACAAACAAATCAGTGTACCGGAGTGAGTGCCCTGTTTGCGGAAACGGCACGGACCATGACATGACGAAAAGGAAGCACCCACCATGTCAAAAGTGATGATTCATCCTTCTACATATGACAATGTTCGACAGGCAGTGGACCGGGCCTTCGAGCTTTTTTCGTTGGACCTGAAAGGGAAAAAAGTCTTTATAAAACCCAATGTGCTTCGGTCGTCGGAAGCAGTGGAAGGGATCGTCACCAATCCCGCAGTGCTCCGAGCCGTGGTTGAGAAGGTGGAAACCTTGGATCCCGGCTCCATAGTTGTGGGCGACAACCCCGGCGTTTTCGACTACGGGGCCAACGAGAAAAGTTTTGAACAAACAGGCCTGATGGAAGCAGCCAAGGGCTATTATCAAAACATCGGAAACGATTCGCAGAAAATTGTCTTCAACCCCGACTTTATGCCCACGGTGAGCCTCTCCCGCGTGGTGCTGGAAGCCGATATCTTCATTAGCCTGCCAAAATTCAAGACCCACGGCTTAACGGTTGTCACCGGGGCCATCAAAAACAGTTACGGCATTTTGCCCGGTGCTCAGAAAGCGCGGCTGCACAAGGCGGCGGGCAGCCCGGAACGATTTCACGAACTGGTGGTCGAGGTATTTGGCCTCAGAGTGCCCGACCTGTTCCTGGTAGACGCCGTGGTAGGTATGGAGGGCAACGGTCCGGCTTCGCCCGATCTGAGAAATATTGGATTGATCCTGGCCTCCGACAACGCCGTGGCCCTGGATGCCGTCATTGCGACGATGATGGGATGTGATCCGGGCCGGTTGCGATTTCTTCGCAAGGCGAAAGAGATGGGATTGGGAGACTTCGACTTGAGCCGCATCGAAATCATTGGGAAACTGCAGCAACTGCCGGATTTTGTGCTGCCCCCGTTAGGCGGTGAAGCCATTTTGAACAACCCGGCCATTCAGGAGATCATGCACAATCGAACAATACTGCGACCGCAAGCCGACCCCGGGTTGTGCACCGGTTGCGGCAGCTGCATAGAGCAGTGTCCGGTAGCGGCTCTGTCCATGCATGGCGATCTCCCCCGGGTGGATGCCGACACATGTATAACTTGCTTTTGCTGCCAGGAAATTTGTCCTGAAAAAGCCATCACCCTACGATGAATATTTTTTAGAGCGCCCTTGTGAGTCCCGGTCATGACTATGTGGAAGAATAGAGCAGCAGAGTGCATGCTTTTTATGGCTGCGTTGATTTCAATTGCCTTGTCCTGCGCCTGGGCCAAAGAGGACGAGTCGGATCTCCTTTACACGTTCCTACAAGGCACATACGAGCTCGTCGGAAGGTGGCCGGATTCACAGCAAACATACAGAGGCAGAGCAGTGCTAAGCAAGACAGCAGATTTTATTAAACTTGTGCGCACAATTGGCGGTGAACAAATAGAAGCCGTTGGAAAAATTGAAACGGCAACCGCAGATAAAATCAAAGTGCTGAGAGTCCGGTTCGAACAGGACGGCGAACAGTATGAGGCCACCTACTTGATCGGCTCCGACCTGGACAACTATGGGAGGCTGACGGGTTATGTGTATTCAAGAGAACGTCCGAGCGGACAGCCGGGCCTGGAAGCACTCTTCTATGACAGACAGGCAGAGCAAAACCGGGCAGGGACAAACGAACGCTGAACTGAATCCGTCACCTCGCCCGGTAACATATTAAAATGGCTCATCGCGGATTAGCGTGATCGTGTCGCTCTGCAGCCGTTTGCCCTGAGGTATCGAAGCCTGTCCTGAGGTACCGAAGGAGGCAACCCATCCGTTCGTGCTTCGATACCTCAGCACGAACCAAGTGCGTAAATCACGGTAATCCACGATGAGCCAAAATACTGTCCCGTTGCCGATAGAATGTCGCATGTAAAAACGGGGGGGTTCAATTGATCGGGCCAACTGGTCGATGCAGCAAAATCTTTGCCTTTTGTATGATGGCCATCCTGGCAAGCGGCGATCTTCTTTCTGCCCGACAGTCCGAATTGATGCAAATGAGCATTCAGGAACTGATGGACATCGAGGTTACCTCGGTATCCAAGAAGCAGCAGAAAATAGCAGAAACCGCCGCGGCCGTCTTCGTTATCACCCGGGAAGACATCAAACGCTCCGGGGCCACCAATATCCCCGATCTATTGCGCATGGTGCCCGGGCTCGAAGTGGCACGCATCAATGCGAACCGGTGGGCCGTTTCTTCACGCAGCTTCAACGGCCAGTTTGCCAATAAGCTCCTGGTGCTCATGGACGGGCGCAGTGTTTACAATCCGTTCTTTTCAGGGGTCTCTTGGGACGTGCAGGACACCGTTTTGGAGGATATTGAGCGCATTGAAGTCATCCGCGGGCCCGGAGCGTCTCTCTGGGGGGCAAACGCGGTGAATGGAGTGATTAATATCATCACCAAGAGTGCCGGGGATACCCAGGGAGGACTGATCGAAGCTGGCGGCGGCAGCGAAGAGAGAGGATTCAGCACCGCCCGCTACGGCGGGAAATTGAGCGAAGACGCTTTCTATCGAGTTTACGCCAAGTACTTCAACAGAGATGCTGGAACAGTTGTTTTCAGTGGCGACGGCAATGATGATTGGCAACAAGGTCGTTCCGGCTTTCGCCTGGACTGGCAAAGCTCATCCCGGGACTCGCTCACCCTGCAAGGAGACGCCTACAAAGGCAGTGCAGGTCAGAGCGTGACGCTCGCGTCCTTGCTGCCTCCATTCGAGCTGATTGCGGACGACGAAATCAACGTGGCGGGGGCCAATGTGCTGGGTAGATGGAAGCGCAGTCTCTCCGACACTTCCGACATGGGCCTGCAAATCTATTACGACTGGGCCGAACGAGAAGAAGTCGAGTTCTCCTATCGCTACAATGTATTCGACATCGACTGGCAGCATCTCTTTGCAGCGGGTGAAAGGCATGAGGTCGTTTGGGGACTCGGCTGTCGCGTGACCCGGTACAGCAGCGACGGCACCTTCACCTTCACCATGGATCCGGAAAGCAGCACGGATCCGTTGTTCAGCGCTTTTGTGCAAGATGAGATCGCACTTGTCGACGAGCGACTGCTTCTCACCCTCGGCTCAAAGCTCGAACACAATGAGTACAGCGGATTCGAGGTTCAGCCGACCGCCAGACTAATGTGGAAGCCGGTTGAAAATCATGAGGTGTGGGCCGCCGTGTCACGGGCAGTGCGGACCCCCTCTCCGGTGGAACAGGATGCGCGCTTCAATGTTGCCGTTCTCCCTCCCGACACTCTGTTGTCCCTTTTCGGTGACGACAACTATGATTCCGAAGATCTTCTCGCTTATGAGCTGGGCTATCGCAGCCAGCTAACGAGTCGATTCTCGCTCGACGTAGCCACTTTTTACAACGACTACACTAAACTGCGTGCTGTCCAGTTGGAAAGCCCTTTCTATGAGTTTTCGCCGTCACCCCCTCATGTTGTCATCCCTCTCATCTTCAACAACGACCTGGATGGAGCATCCTACGGGGTGGAAGTCGCCGCTGACTGGCGGCTTTTAACATGGTGGCGTCTGCAGGCAGCCTATACCTTCCTGCAGCTGCATCTCGACTCCAAAGGTGAGAGCATCGAAGCGGAAAGCGAAATTCTTGAGGGAACAAGCCCGGAGCATCAATTCTCGCTGCGCTCTTCCATGGATCTGCCCAAGAAGGTTAAACTCGACCTGTGGCTGCGTTATGTGGATGCTCTTCCCGATCTCGAGGTTGACAGCTACGTCACTCTGGATGCTCGTCTGGCCTGGCAGCCCCTGGAGAATCTGGAGCTCTCCCTGGTCGGCCAGAACCTTTTGGACGGCCAGCATCTTGAGTACCGACCGGAGCTTGAGCTTCAATTTATTCCCACCGAGGTCGAAAGGAGCGGTTACGCCAAAGTAACATGGTATTTTTGAATTCTGGTGCAAATTTAACTGATACGGTTGCATTGCGCAGTGATTCAATCGTTTGGCTCTGTTCACGGGTGCGCGTATGACGGCCAAAGCATCTCTATTATTGGTCGTCGGTCTTGCCATTTGCTTACTGCCGGCCGGAACACCCCGGGCCCGTGGAGGTACCGACTCGGCCAGCGAGTATGAAGTTAAAGCAGCCTTTTTGTACAATTTCACCAAGTTCGTCGAGTGGCCCGGCACAGCGTTCGCCAACAAAATCGCGCCGATGATTATCTGTATTTTCGGCAAGGACCCGTTTGGCACCGCGCTCGACCCCATCGAAAGCATGAGCGCCCAGGGAAGAAAGCTCCTGATCAAACGATGCACGAACCTCGACCAATTGCGATCTTGCCACGTTGTCTTCATAGCACAATCCGAAAGGGATCGCCTGGGGATGATCCTCGCTTACCTGGGGGATGTTAAAGCATTGACAATCAGCGACATGGAAGCATTCGTCGAAGCCGGAGGAATGATCAACCTGTTCGAGGCGGACAATAAGATTCGCTTTGCAGTCAACATCGAATCCGCGTCAAAGGCCGGACTGCGAATCAGCTCACAGCTCCTTGCGTTGGCCAAAATTGTTAAGAGCCCTCACTGAAGGATGACCGTACATGCGCAATCCACAGGGGATGTCCATCAAACATAAGCTCACAGCTATGATCATGATGACAAGCTGCAGTGTTTTGCTTTTGTTCTGTATGGCCCTGGTTATAAACGAACTGTTCACTTTCCGGCGCGCCATGATCGAAGACTTGTCGACGTTGGCAGAAGTGATAGAAATCAACAGCGTGGCCGCCCTTGCGTTTAATGACGAAAAGTCCGCCCAAAAAACCTTGTCGTCCCTCAGTGCTGAGCCAAACACCATCTCCGCTCACCTCTACAACAAAGACGGTGTTTTATTCGCCCGGTATGTCCGCAATGGACCGCCTGCAGATGTTTCGGTGTCGTCACTGCCGGCCGGCCAGCATTCGACTCTGCAAGTCTCTTCCATCCTCCCCTCACCGACCGGCTATACCTATCGGTTCCTGCCGGATCGGCTGGAGCTGTCCCGACCCGTTATGCTGGACGGCGAGGTGATCGGAGCTTTACTGCTGCAGTCCGACCTGAGGCAGCTTTATTCCAGACTGATGCGATACGGTACCATCAATCTCCTTTTTATGGCGGTCGCCCTGCTGGCGGCCTATTTCCTCACTTTCGTGGTGCGGCGGGTGATCTCTGCGCCGATTCTGCGCTTGGCTCAAGCCATGAAGTCCGTTTCTGCAAGGAAGGATTATTCCATCCAGATACAGAAGAGGACCAATGATGAAATCGGTGCTCTCACCGATGGCTTCAACGAGATGATGCTCCAAATTCAACTGCGCGAAGCAAGACTCAGGGAGCATGGCGAACAACTGGAAGAGCAGGTGGCTCAGCGGACCAATGAGCTCCTGGAAGCCAACATGAAACTGCAGGAGACCGTAGCCGAGCTGCAACAGGCGAAGGAAAGCGCCGAAGCCGCAAGCCAGGCCAAATCACAGTTTCTCGCCAATATGAGCCACGAAATTCGCACCCCGATGAACGGCATTCTTGGAATGATGGATTTATTGCTTGACACCGCCCTATCTGAAAAACAATGGAAATTCGTCCAGAATGTGTGTCGCTCTGTGGAAAATCTTCTCGACATTGTCAACGATATTCTGGACTTTTCCAAAATCGAGGCAGGCAAACTGGAGCTTGAAGTGATCGAGCTCGAGCTAAACCGGGTTTTGGAAGATGCCGTTGAATTGTTTCGCGAGCGCGCCGCCGTTAAAGGTTTGGGACTGGCCTGCCAGATAGCACCCATGGTGTCAACCTCACTGGTCGGAGATCCGGTCCGCTTGCGGCAGGTGCTCACGAATCTCGTCAGTAACGCCGTCAAGTTCACTGAACATGGGAAAGTAACAATCAAGGTGGCCGCAGTCGAAAAGGGAGAAGATGAAGAACTGCTCCGCTTTGAAGTTAGTGATACGGGAATCGGCTTATCCCCCGAGGCGACGAGCCGTATCTTCGATGCCTTTTCCCAGGCCGATGGCTCAACCACTCGCAAATACGGCGGAACCGGGCTCGGTTTGGTGATCGCCAGGCAGCTTGCCGAAATGATGGGAGGGGAGATCGGTGTCGAGAGTGAAATGGGAACCGGCTCGGTGTTCTGGTTTACGGCGCGCTTCCGCAGGCAACCCGCTCTGTCCGGGGACCGAGCCGGCCCGCCCCGCATAGCCCGGCACGCCGTGCAATGGCAGCATAGAGAGACAACCCCTGAAAGATTTCATGGTAGCGTGCTCATCGCTGAAGACAATCCGGTCAATCTCGAGGTCACTGCGGCCATGATCAAAAACTTGGGCTGTGAGGTCGAAATAGCGAGGAACGGCCTGGAGGCGATCAATGCTCTGGGACAAAAGGCATTCGACCTTATTTTAATGGACTGCCAGATGCCCGTAATGGACGGTTACGAGGCGGCAAAATTGATCCGGGAGCGCGAGAGCCAGGAGAATATGCATTCCGCAGCAGATGATCGGGACCTCGGCAGAATCCCGATTATCGCTTTGACCGCCTATGCAATGCCGGGTGATTGTGAAAAATGCCTTGCGGTTGGCATGGACGGTTACCTGAGTAAACCATTCACCCAGGAACAACTACGCTCTGTTGTAAGTCGCTGGCTGCCGGTCAGGCTTGCTTCATCCAGTTTCCACCCCCCGCAGACCGGACCCGTCGACCGTGGCACCCTGGACAACATACGCGCCTTACAGGCGACTGCCACACCAGATATCCTCGAAAGGGTTATCACTAGCTATGTCGAAATTTCGGAGAAGCTGTTGAAGCAGATTCGTACCTGCATAAAGCGAGGCGATCCGGCCGCCCTGAGGGAAGCCGCGCACAGTTTCAAGTCAAGCAGTTCGACCATCGGAGCCGGGACGCTGGCTGCACTGTGCAAACAATTAGAAGAAATGGGCCGGGCGAAGTCCATCGGGGAAGCGGCGGATGTGCTCTCTGCAATTGAAGGGGAAAATGAAAGGGTGCTGGAGGCATTGCAGGCGGAGCTAAATGTCACATAACAGGTGCCATGCTACAGATAGCGAGAAATGCGAGCGATCGATTGAATCGGCCTCGAGGATCTGATGATGAACGAATCTGCTGATCAAGATCGACCGGCTTCAGTGCTTGTCGTCGATGATGATGCCATCGTTCGCATTCTAGCGCGGGAAGCTCTGGGGCAAGCAGGGTTCACCGTGGTGGAGGCTGCCAGCGGCCAGGAAGCTCTTACTGAATTTGAACGCTGTCGGCCGGATATCGTATTGCTGGATGTTCTGATGCCGGAGATGAACGGTTTCAGGGTGTGCACTGCGTTGCGACGGCTGGCCGGCGGCAAGCATGTGCCGGTGGTGATCATGACTGCGCTGGAGGATGTTGAATCGGTCAATCACGCCTATGGGGTGGGAGCCACAGACTTCATTACCAAGCCCATCAACTGGGCCCTTCTCGAGCACCGAGTGCGCTACATACTGCGCGCCAGTCAAACGGAAAAAGCTCTTCGCGACGCGCACGATCAGTTGGAAAAGCGAGTAGAGGAACGAACTGCCGAGCTTTCGCGAGCAAATGAACAACTGAAATTTGAAATTGAAGATCGAAAACGAGCCGAACAGGCGCTGAAATCAGTGTACCACGACCTTCAAGTTTCTCAAATGCAGCTTGTTCAGTCGGCCAAACTGGCATCCATCGGTGAGCTGTCCTCCGGGGTCGCCCACGAATTGAACCAGCCGCTCATGGTGATTCGGACTGCTGCCCAGTTAGTTTTGCGGCATTGCAGTGAGGAAGACGAGAACTATCAGAAACTGAAGCTCATTGAAAGCGGGACCGACCGGATGAGCAGAATCATCGACCATCTGCGCACATTTTCCCGCCAGTCCAAAGCGAGTTTTAAGTCGGTCGACATCAACCAGGTTATCAAAGACGCTCTGCTGATGATTGGAGAGCAACTGCGCTTGAGAGCAATCGAGGTGGTCCTGGATTTCCATGAGGATCTGCCCGGGACTAGCGGAGACCCCACTCAATTGGAACAGGTCCTGCTGAATTTGATCATCAATGCCCGAGACGCCATTGAAGAGAAAAGAGATACTGCGCCTAAAGCGAGGGGAGTGCTCCGCATCACCAGCCGCTTCCTTCCCAATGAATCGCCCCCCACAATCCAAATCAGCGTTTCGGACAATGGCTCAGGAATTCCTGCGGAAAACCTGAACAGATTATTCGACCCCTTCTTCACCACAAAAAAGGAAGGCCGGGGAACCGGCCTTGGACTTTCCATCGGCTATGGGATCGTTAAAGAGCATCGCGGGGAAATCCAAGTAACCGAAACCGGCCCGGAAGGGACAACCTTCGAGATCTCTTTGCCTGTTTTGCAGCACCGGATGAAGACAGACTTTTGCAACAACGTTAACCCAGCTTGATTCCACCGTAATTCGGCCGGCGATAGAATGTCTTCGCTACCGGCAGGCTGTCGAGAGAATGCCTGCCGGACGTCATTCCCGCATACGACCGGCGGGAATGACGGAAGCGCTACGAGGGCTAATTTCGGATAAGCTGCTAGGGCAGTTGTTTCAGCTCCTTTTGCGCAAGTTGTGCCTGAGGGCTTCCCGGATGACTCTCCACCAACCGTTCATAAAGTATCCGTGCAGCTGTAGCATCTCCGAGCTGTTGGAAGGAACCGGCCTGCTTCAGCAGGGCTGAAGGGACTTTGTTCCCCTTCGGATAGCGATCCAGCACCTGCTGATAAGTTTCTATGGCCTCTTTATAACGCTTCTCCGAATAATAAGCCTCACCGACCAGAAACAGAGCGTTGTCGGCTAATTCCGATTTCGGATATTTCGCCAGGAAACTTTGCGCTTCTTTCCTTGCTGCCTCGAAGTTACCCTGTTGATATAGCTGCAGGGTATTGTTGTACAGGGCCTTCTGCGGATCTTGTTCTTCCTTAATGACAATCTTCGGCTCCGGGGTAGACGCACCTGCCGGCGCTTGATCAGCGGCCGCGGACGGAGCAGGGCCGGGGCTGTAGGAAGGTGGCGGCGCGGATAACCCAGCCGCGGACATCCTGTCAAGCTGGCGCTGCTGTTCCTCTATGCGACCGTTCAGGCTTCCCACCTTCACTTGCAGTTCTTCCATGCGCGAGTAAACATCCGCCACTCTTTGCTCCTGACTCCCCGTACCCTGGACTCGATCCTCCAATTTTTGCACCCGATCGAACAATATATTGATGCTTTGTTGGAGGTTTGCCGTCTCTTGCGGCGTGGCGCACCCCCAGCCCAGCGCCGCTAGAATCATTAACGATGACAATCGCGCTATCTTACTGATATTCCCTTTATCCATGGGCGTCTTTCCTTTCACCTCAGCACTGGAGTACCGGGGAGCTCACCCCCCTGCAGGGGAAAAACCGGGGCAGGGTCGTCGCCGCCATCAATAATCAACTACGAAATGATCCCGGCGGTTCTTCGCCCACGCGTCTTCAGACTGTCCCGTGGCCAGCGGCCGCTCTTCTCCGTAACTGATAGCTGTCATCTGTTGCCCACCGAGTCCAAGGTTGGCGAGATACTGATAAGCACTATTGGCCCGGCGCTCACCAAGGGCGAGATTATATTCAGAGGTGCCGCGCTCGTCGCAATGACCTTCAATGGTTACTTTCACTTTTGGATAACGTCGCAAGAACTCAGCCTTGTCGTTCAAAATTCTTTTGGCTTCATCGGTCAGCACATACGAGTCGAAGCCGAAATAAATGTCCTGGTTTTCAAAGACTTGTGCTTTCTCCTGAAATTCTCTGCGCTCCGGTTCTGTTAAAAGGCCCAGCTCCCTCCATCTGGCATCATCGGGAGAGATCCCTTCGCCGGTCATACCGCCCGCCCCCTGCTCCGGTCCAAGACCGGGCTGAACCGGGACAGTTTTCTTGGAACAGGCGCTCATTGCCGTCAACCAGAGCAAAATCAAAATAAGTCCCGAAAATTTGATGCAACGCCCTCTTGTCATCTCCGTCCTCCTTAGGCTCATAAAGAAGTGCTGTTTTTTTGTCGGCTCTAATCCTATCAATTCCAACCGATGAAGCT
>ENA-OSEO01000777-OSEO01000777.1-sediment-metagenome-genome-assembly--contig:-NODE-777-length-72743-cov-4.703506_pt1 | contig 72743 bp, 64 predicted proteins | sample MGYA00237883_ERZ534232 | MGnify/ENA metagenome assembly ERZ534232
GCGGAAGTTTTGGCGAATCGCGTCCCGGATACTTTGGGGGTTTATTTTGTTCCTGCCTTTGCAGGTTTGGGCAGTCCGTACGAGGATTCGTATGCAAGAGGTTCTTTCTTTGGGATCACTCAGGGAACATCGAAAAACCATTTGGTTCGAGCTGCGCTTGAAGCGATGGCTTATCAGATCAGGGATTCTTTTGAAGCAATTAAGAAAAATTACGGCGCGGGTATCCCGGAAATCTGCATCGGAGGCGGCGGTTCAAAGAACGATTTCCTGCTGCAATTCCTTTCGAATATTTTGGGAATTCCTGTGAACCGTCCTGTGATTTATGAAGGCAGTGTGTTGGGCGCTGCTTTTATGGCGGGGCTGGCGACCGGATATTGGGATTCCAAGGACGAGTTGGAATCATTGGTGCGTCTGGATCGCCGGTTTGAACCCTACCTGTCTCAGGAACAACGCGAGGAACTCTATCAGGGCTGGCAAAAAGCCGTTTCTCGTACAATTGGTTGGTTAAAAAAATAATTATTTCATACTCCTAAAGAGTAAAACGAATGCGCCAAAAGATTCCCTCGTGTAGGGAATTTCGTTTTAAATTGGGTGAATCCCCTGATATACACGTAAATCCTATTTTGCAATAATAAGATTCGGTTTTGAAAAAAATTCTCTGGAATCGAACGTAATTTACTATGGTCGTCGCTATTCAAAAAGATCCAGTACGAGATTTTGCTTTATTCGCCACCGACCAATATGTGAATTTGTGCCCTCTAAGTAATACCAATGTGGGTAATTATGAAAATACCGGCCGTTTTGGCCTGGCATGTATTTTTATCGATGAAAGGAGGAATTGGTCTTTTCGAGACTCTAACGTGTTTGACAGCAAGTATTTCTAAAGGAGAGAATAATGAAAAAAAATCAAAAGGCATGGAATGTATTTATTATCGCTCTTGTTCTAATGTTGGGCGGCAGTTTGCTGGGCTCCTGGATTAACACCGGGGCAGGCGCTGCCACAGTCACAGAACTGAAGATCAATGAAACAAATGGTTATGTACTGAGTGCTTATCTTTATACCCCCAAGACCGCGAGCGCCGAAAATCCTGCTCCCGGGATTCTTGCAATTCACGGTTTGAACAATCAGAAAAACTATATGTCCAACACCGCTCTTGAATTGGCGCGTCGTGGATATGTAGTACTGTCCGTGGATATGTCAGGTCATGGTTTCTCCAACGGCGCTAATGGCGAGAACAACTACGGCGGACTGGATGCGCTGAAATACTTGTTATCACAGAGTACCGTTGATAAAGAAAACATTGGCCTGGTCGGCATGTCTCAAGGTGGGTTTGGTCCTGTGACCGCTGCTGCGAATGCCATGCCTGACAGCTATAGCTCAATTTTCTATATGGAGTCGGAGTGCACGCCTCCGGGAAGCCCTGATATTTCTACCTGTGTTAATTTGAAGAACGTTGCTTTTAATATTGGCAAGGTTACCGAATTGGCTGGAATGGTATTGATCGGTAAAGGAACAGATGCGCCGGTATCTCCGGTGATCCAACCGGTATTCGGCACGACCGATCCCATTGTTGAAGGCAAGATCTATGGCTCCATTGAAGATGGTACTGCCCGTATTCTTTACCAACCCTGGGAAGATCATGCCGGTTCAACAGACGCCCCGGCCGCAATTGGGAATACGATTGACTGGATGTCAAAGACGCTCAAGGGTGGAAGCGGTTTGCCTTCATCCAATCAAATTTGGGGATGGAAGCTCTTTGCGACTTCGGCGGCATTATTGGGCGCATTCCTCTTCATCTTTGCAATGGGCTCTTTACTGCTGAAAACAACATACTTCAAACCCATCGTTGATCCTGTGCCGGAGTATAAAGGTTTGAAAGGAATCAATTGGTGGATTGGCGCTCTTATCACGACCGCGATTGGTCCTCTCCTTTATGTTTGGGTATTCCAGGGAATGTTCTTCTCCAATTGGCTTCCTGCCAATCAACTTTGGCCGCAGAACTACACCAACATTTATATGGTCTGGTCTGTGTTGGTTGGAATCATCACCATCGCTTTGCTTTTCTTCAACCATTTTGTTATGACCAAAAAACAGGGCGCCACTGCTGAGAATTATGGTTTGACCACTGCCGGAAAAGGCATCGAATGGGACAAAGTTGGCAAGGCCATTTTTATGGCTGTGTTGATCCTGCTGCCCATCTACCTGATCCTGTGCTTTACTTCTGCCGTGTTGAAGGTGGATTTCCGCGCCTGGGTTGTGGCAATGATGCCCATGAATTCAGCACGTTTCTCTGCTTTCCTTGGGTACATCATTCCCTTTGCCATCTATTTCGCGCCTTTGGGGATTTTATTTGCCGGTTTCCTGAGACCAAAAGAAGGCAAGCTCAGCCTCGGTAAAGAAATGGTGGTCAATTCAGTTGTACTCACTCTTGGGGCGATCGTTTGGCTGCTTTTGTTCTACATCCCTGTGATGACCGGCGGAACGTGGATCATTGACGGCTCCGGAATGCTTGGACCGATGGCAGCAGGAATGGGTGGTATCTATTACATTCCATTGGTTGTTCTTTGGCCGCTGGTTGCCTGTATGTATACATACTTCTTCCGCAAGACCGGACGTGTTTATACAGGCATTGCTTTGGTGACACTTTTCATGGTTTGGTATCTCGCCGCTTTCGGTGTTTTCTCCGTTTCCATGTAGGTTTTTCCTTCTATCGTAGCATGAACAACATCCGGGCGGATTCTGAGGAATCCGCCTGAATGTTTTTGATTCATGATCAAAAAAATGCCAAATTTTAAATGCGAATATAAAAAACATCATATTAGAAGTGACGCCATTAATTCGTTTACCCAGCCCATTGCGTCATTAAGGCGATCCTCCTTGTTCATAAAGCACCTTTCCCATACGTTCCACTTCATAGCCGGGCATAGAGGCAACCGTCTTGCGGAATTGCCCGACCTGCGCGATCTGCAGGATCAGATCGATCTGACCGTTCTCATAACTTTGCATCGGAACGACGAGATCGTATTCTTCAGAGAACAGCGGAATGAAGTCAAGCCCCAGCGCTTGAGCGGCGCCGGCGATCCCCAGGCCGCAGTCCGCCCGTCCGGACTGGACGGCTGCCGCCACCGTCAGGTGGGTGAATTCTTCTCGTTCGTAGCCGTTGATTGCATCCACAGAAATGCCGAGCTTGCCGATCTCGTAATCGAGCAAAATTCTGGTGCCGGCTCCGCGTTGGCGGTTATCGTATCGCACCTCCGGCCTGGCGAGGTCTGCAAGCGAAGTGATCTTCAGCGGGTTCCCGCGTTTCACCATCAATCCCTGGATCCTGCCGACCCACGCGATCAGGCGCAGCGGAAGCGAGGGCAGGTGGTCTTTGATGGCCTGGATATTATAGGTTCCGGTAGTCGGATCAAGTAAATGCGACCCCGCGCAGTGCGCTTCACCTCTTTGCAAGGCCAGCAGCCCGCCCAGACTGCCGACATTTGAAGAAACCAGGCGTTTTCCTCTTTCATTCAGGGCTTGCGCCAGAATATCCAGAGACAGATCGTGCGATCCGATCATGAAGATATTGTTTTCCAGTTCTCTGGCAGGGCGGTACATTCTTACCGAAATGCGGGCGCCGCTTTCCAGCCCCTGGACGCCTTTGGGGATGACGGCAAGGCCGTCTGCGTTGACCATGCTGGTGATCATGCCCGAGCCTTTTGGCAGGGGAGCAGCCAGAACCTTGTCGTTGACCTTGCCCAGCACCACCCGTAGATATTCGTCATCCCCGGCAGGGGAGGTGATCTTCCTGGTCAGGAACGCCTCCACCGTTTCGGGGTCTTCCTTCGCTTTCCCCAGCCAAAGATCGATGAGCGGTTTGATGAAGATCTCATTGGTGAGCACAGCCGAAACCGGGTATCCGGGCACGCCGACGACGGGGATCTTCGAGCCGTCGGACCGGTTCAGCATGCCCAAAATGACCGGATGGCCGGGGCGCACAGCTACCCCGTGGACCAGCAGGTCCCCCAGTTCTTCCACGATTCGGGAGGTGAAATCTTCAGACCCGGCCGACGAACCCGCGTTCAGCAGGATCAGATCGGATTCGTCCAAAGCCGCTAGAACCCTGGCTTTGATCAATTCAAAATCGTCAGACGTGATCGAAATCCTTTTTGCGTCGGCTCCCCACTCGTTGATCTGGGCTGCCAGCATCACGGAATTGAACTCAATGATGTCCCCCGCTTTGGCCTTTTGACCGATCTCGATTAATTCAGTCCCGGTTGGGAAAATCGTGACTCTGGGCCTTCTTATCACTTTTACCGCGGATTCACCGCAGGCGGCCAGCGCGCCCAGATCCACGGGTCTCAGCCCTTTTCCGGCAGTCAGCACCAGTTGGGTCTCAACGATGTCTTCGCCCATTGAGCGAATGTTCTTCCAGGGCGCCACGGATGCCCGAATTCTCACAAGATCGGGGCGGCGGTTGTCTGCTTGAACCACGCCGTCCTTTGACACCAGTTCCACGTCTTCGATCGGGATCACCGCATCGGCCCAATCGGGCAGGGGGTCGCCCGTATCCACGTATTGGGTTTGTGTTCCATATTCCAGCAGGATCGGTTGGGAGGGGATTGCGCCGGCCGTCTCGGCGGATCGGACGGCGAAGCCGTCCATGCCCACGGCATTGTAATGCGGCGCGGATTGTTTGGCCCAAACCGGCTCGGCCAATATTCGGCCGACGGCTTTTTCGTCGAGAGAGAGTTCTTCGCCTTCCAGCCTTCTCCACAGGCCGGCGTTTTCAAGCGCTTTTTTGAAACTGGCTTGGGCCTGTTCAAGCGGTACGTCATGCAGATAAATTGTCATCATGGCCTCTTTGTCTCTTGTGACGACAGATCGGATTACAGGGGGTAGACTTCCACTACGGAATTGGCTGCCAAGCCGTTCGCGTCAGCCGGGATCTTGATCAACCCCTGGGCTTGCATGAAGGTGAAGATCAAATTGCTCTTGTAGAAGACCGGTTCGGCTGCGACGCCATCTTCGGTTTGAATGACTTTGACCGGCCACCAGTCTTCCCGTCCGGCCTGCGAGGATAAGTTAACCGACAGCCTGGCGGAAATGGTTGGCTGCATTTCGACTGTCCGGGCGTTCAACATTTTTTCGATCATCGGTTTTACAAAGAAGCGGGCGATCACCAGCGCACTCACCGGGTTTCCGGGCAAACCGACAACCGGTTTTCCGTCGCAAACGGCCAGGATGGTCGGTTTTCCGGGTTTGATGTTAATACCGTGTACGATGACACCGGGTGCTCCTGATTGGGCGATGACGTTGGACGTGTGATCGCGTGTGCTCGCGGAAGATCCGGCGGAGACGATCACGGCATCACAATCTTTCAGGGCAGAAGCCATGGCCTGCTGCAGTTCATCCTCGTCGTCGGGGATGATGCCCAGGCGCAGGGCCTCTCCTCCCCATTTCTCGATGCTTGCCGAAATGGAATAGGCGTTGATATCGCGAACCTGGCCGCCGAGCGGTTCAAGCCCGGGGTCGATGATCTCATCACCGCTCGAGAGGACTCCGACGCGAGGTTTTTTATATACCCGGACTCGGGTTTGCCCCAGCGCCATCAACCCGCCAATTTCCGCCGGCTGCAGTATCGTCCCGGCAGGCAGGACCATTTGTCCTTCAGGAATATCTTCACCGATCTGGATCACGTTTTCAGCGGCCGCGACAGAACGGGTGACTTCCAGTTCGTTACGGTTATAGTTTTGAGTGTGTTCGAGCATGACAACGGCGTCTGCGCCGGCGGGGATCATTCCGCCTGTATGGATCAAGGCGGCCTGTCCGACGCCGATGGAAATATTCGTGTTTTCGCCCATCGGAATTTCCCCGATGATGGTAAAGTATGCCGGCAGGCTTTCACTTGCTCCGAACGAATCTTTGGCGCGGATCGCATATCCGTCCATTGTGCTTCTGGCAAAACTGGGGACTGGCTTTTGCGAAAACACGGCCCTGGCAAGGACTCGGCTCAATCCGCGGGACGAATCGATCGATTCATCCGGGAGGGTTACATCCGGGAAATGCGCGCACCAGGCAGCCAGAGCCTCGGCGGGCGTCTTCAGAATTAGGAATTCCGGCATTTCTTTTCCTTTGGGCCAGAAATAGTTTGAATGAGTTCGAAAATCTTCAATGATTCCAAAGATATTCTTACTGATTTTGATTCTATCATAGGCGAAAAAATCGATTTATGGCCTAAAAATGAGAACTGAACTTACATATTTCACGCTGAGACGCAGAGGCTGCAGAGAAATCATTAATTTGTTCAAAGCCCATATCGGAATTTCAAACAAACCTGTTATAGTTTTATTGATGAATAAGATCGTTCTGGTTTTCCTGCTTGCTTCACTTCTGCTCAATTCCTGCACGGGATTTAACGAAGGAAGCGCAGTGGTTCAGGAAGACGATTTTGAGCGTGCGGAGGAATTGATGCTGAAGCGACCCTTTCCGCAGCATACGCGCTATGCTGATATGAGTATCTTGCCCAATCACAAACCGCAGGCCGAACTGGACGCGGACGTAACGGCATTTTACGACTACTGGAAGGCAACTTATCTTGTCCATGACGGTGAGGACGCTGCCGAAAATGCGCTCTACCGGGTGGCCTTCGGCAAAAGCGGCGCCGCCAGGGATAACACCGTTTCGGAAGGGCAGGGTTTCGGCATGCTCATCCTGCCGGTTATGGCCGGATACGACCACCAGGCGCAGGAGATCTTCGACGGCCTGTGGCGCTTTGCGCGTCAGCATCCCAGCGTGATCGACTCGCGTCTGATGGACTGGAACGTCAGCGATGAGGACGACAACGACAGCGCCTTTGACGGGGATGCCGACATGGCGCTCGGCCTCCTGTTGGCGGATGCCCAGTGGGGCAGCGGCGGAGCGATCAACTACAAGGCCGAAGCGCTCATCCTCATTAGCGCCATTGGGGAATCGACCATCGGCAGCGAATCGCGCCTGCCCATGTTGGGGGACTGGGTGGAAATGGATGGGGAAACCTACAACCAATATACTGTACGTTCCTCCGATTTCATGCTCTCCAACTTTAAAGCCTTTGCCAATGCCACCTCTGATCCGCTTTGGAGTGAAGTGATCGCCAACAGCCAGCAGGTGATGCGCTCTTTGCAGCAGAACTACAGCCCTCAGGCCGGGCTGCTGCCCGATTTCATCATCCTGGCCGGGGAGGCGCGCGTCCCCCAGCCGGCCGGCGAGGAGTTCCTTGAAGGTCCTTTTGACGGCGCTTTCAATTACAACGCCGGACGCGTGCCCTGGCGGGTGGCGTCGGATGCTCTCTTGAGCGGAGACGAGACCTCGGCTTCCGTCGCGCGCAGCATCTCGATCTGGGCGGAACAGACCACGGGCGGCAATCCGGAAGCTTTCAGGGCGGGCTACAGCCTGGATGGCGAGCCTGTTGCCGACGGCGATCATTTCAGCACTTTTTTTGTCAGTCCGCTGGGAGTGGCTGCCATGACCAACCCCGATCAGCAGGAGTGGCTGAACGCAGTTTATGACGCGGTTGCCCATACTCACGCGGACTATTACGAAGACACGGTTAATCTGCTCTGTTTGATCGTCATGAGCGGAAACGCCTGGGTTCCGTAAAAATCGCGCCTTTGTTTATATAGATGGTATTTTTGGCGGTTAATTATTTATAATATTTATATGGATTTTTTAGGTCTGGTTTGTTAAATTTGTATTATTAAAAAAATTGAACCTGAATCTCTTTATTCGTATTGGATTTGCCCTTTGATAAGGAGGGAGAGTTTATGATCAGGTATTTCCTGAATCTATTATTGGTATTTGGTTTTTTGTTGCCGGGCGTGCGCGTCCAAAACACTGTTGAACCCCCCAATGAAAATGTCTACATCGATGATTTCGAGAGCCTGAGAAGCGACCGCGAGCTTCGGCAAAGCTACACCGCCTGGGAAGACGGTGCGCTTGTGGAAGTATCGCTGACTCAGGATATTTTCCACTCAGGCGAAAAAGCCATGCGGGTGGAGATGCAGGGCATCAATCCCACCAACCAGTCCGCGAATGGGTCCATCTATCATACGATGAACTCCTGGCAAAATAATTGGACAGGTGGAGAGGGACTGCGTTTCTGGATCAGGAATGAATCCGACGGCCCGCTTGTGCTCAACTTCAATTTCAAGGAAAAGTACAACGAATACTGGGCCGTTGCTCAACAGGGTGTTTTCTACTTCGAAGATGATAACGGCAATCTTGTTCAGCAGGATATCTACTACAGCAATCTGTTGATCCCGGTTGGCTATGAAGGAAACGTGATCGTACCGTTCAGCAGTTTTGCTGTGCCTGAATGGAACACTGCCAGGGGCGATGAAATCATGCAGTTGAACCGCATCGAGTCCTACGCGCTGGGGATGAGCCTGGGTGAGTCCCTCCCGCAGGTGTTTTACGTGGACGACATCGAGGTCATTTCGCGAGACGACTATCCAAGACTGTCTCTGTTTGGCGAGGAATGGGTCAGCGCTCCGGCATCCGGTGAGTTGGGCGTGTTTTATACGGCCCAGGTCAGGCTGCCCGGCGACGAACTGCTCTCTGATGCGGTCGTGGACTGGACCTGCGCGGATGTTTTACCTGCAGGCCTTTCCTTCAGCCCTGAAGGAAAACTGACAGTCCCGGCCGGTGCTGACAACCAAACACTGACGCTAACAGCCGTTTATGACTCAGACGGCATCACCCTGACCAACGCCAAAACAATCCACATCTTGGGGGCTGAACCTCAGGCAGAAGAGCCGCTTGAGCCGACTCCCACGCTGTATGTCACCCCCATCCCAACGGACTATCAGCAGTTCTCAAGCGATTTTGAAAAATGGACCACTGAGAACCGCACCCTCTTTGTAATCCTGCTGGTTGGAGGGATCGTGATCATTCTGGCAGTGCTATCTGCCCTGCAGCGCCGTCTCAAGTAATCCGGGAGCTTAGGCATGGCAGGTACTGCTTTCAACCTTGTTTTAATTGGTCAGAAGATGTTGGCGCTCGCCGTCATCCTTGGATTTATGACGGTTTTTGCTTTTTTGGTTCATAAAAAGCCAAAACTCCTGAAGTATTTCATCGTTTTTGCCATTTTGATTTCAATGGCTTATACGCTTTGGCGTTTATTCTTTACCATTCCCATTCATAATGTCGTCGGTTTTATTTTCGGGATGCTGCTTTTCCTGGCTGAGGTGTTTGCTCTTATCCAGACCACCACTCACCGCCTGATGTTCATGAACGACTACAAGCCGGAGATCAAAACGCTAGCAGATCTGAAGGAACTGCCGCACGTGGATATTTTGATCGCCACCTACAATGAGCCGGTCAGCATATTGAGAAATACGGTAGCCGGTGCAGTAAGTCAGCATTATCCAAAGGACAAATTTACTGTTTTTATTTGTGATGACGGCAACCGCGATGAAGTGCGCCAACTGGCTGAGGAATACGGTGCTGTGTGGTCCACGCGCGAGGAACACATCCACGCCAAGGCGGGCAACCTGAATCACTGCCTGCAGCATTACGCCAGCGGTGACCTCTTTGCGGTCCTCGACGCGGATATGATCCCCAAGAGTTCCTTCCTGGAGCGTACCGTCGGCTATTTTGCGGACGATCAAATGGCGCTGGTGCAGGCCCCCCAGGTGTTTTACAACCCCGATCCCTTCCAGAACAACCTGCAGCTTTATGACGTTATCCCCAACGAGCAGGATTTCTTCATGCGCGAGGTGCTCACGCGGCGCAGCATGTTTAATGCCGTGCTGAACGTGGGAAGTAACGCGGTCTTCCGCCGCTCAGCCATCGAATCCATCGGCTGGATCCCGGTTGGCACCATCACAGAAGATATGGCCACCAGCATGCTGCTGCAGGCGAAGGGTTTTCACACCCTCTTTGTCAATGAGACGTTGGCAATGGGGCTTTCTCCGACTACTTTCTCTGATTACATTGTCCAGCGGGACCGCTGGTGCCGCGGCAACATCCAGGTGCTCAAGAAATGGAATCCCTTTACGCTGCCCGGATTGAGCTTCATGCAGCGGCTGATCTACTTCGACGGCGTGCTTTACTGGTTCTTCGGGCTGCAGAAGATCAGTTACTACATCGGACCGATCCTGTTTTTGTTCACCGGCATCGCCGTATTCTATGCCGACATTTTCACCATGCTGCTCTTCTTCGCGCCTACTTATTACATCGCCTCGCTCATTTTTACGCTTTTCAATCATAAAAGCCGTACCTACGTCTGGGCGCACATTTATGAAAGCGCGCTTGCGCCTTATCTGGCAATCTCGGCACTGTCAGAGCTGTTTTTTGCAAAAAAGATCAAGTTTTCCGTCACGCCAAAGGGCGGGGAACAAAGCCAGACCCATTTTGCACTGCGGGTAGCCATTCCGCATATAATCATTGCGGCATTCAGTCTGGTCGCCTTTGGGATAGGTATTCAGAAAATGCTGACCGACGTTAACTATATGATCCCGGTCTATCTGGTGAACATGTTCTGGCTGCTCTATAACCTTTTGGGCGTGATCACGGCGATCATTGTCTGTTTTGAAAAACAACGAGTACGCCAGGTGGAACGCTTCAATATTCCTGAGCAAAGTACCCTGCAAATTGGATCCAGGAAGCGCATCCCTGTTGAACTGGTGGATATTTCAACGGCAGGCTGTGCGCTTGCGCTGGCCGAACCGTTGAACAACGCGGATAGTTTTGTGGGCAGCAAGGTAAGGCTCTATCTCGAAGGGACAAAGGTCAGTCTGCCGGGAGAATTATTCCGCAGCCGCAGCTGGGGAAAAAAGATCATCGTTAATTTCACCGAACTATCCACAGAGCAAAACACGGAACTGGTCAATTTCATATTCGATCGTCAGCAGAACGGTTATGGCAGCTTCAATCCAAACAGTGTACTATTCAATCGAACCTTTTTTGCCATTGTACGCAATTGGTTCAAGTTGATAACCAGAAAACGAAACAGGTAGATATAGAAAACTCTCGCCCATTCGATGAAAAACTCGATGGCGCGAGAGTTTTTCTTAAAAAGCAGCTTAAGTTAATCGGCCAGACTGTTTTTCAATGACAATACATCTTCACGCATGATCTGTTGAAATCTTTCCGGTTCTTCAAACATGGGGCTGTGGGCGGAATTCTCGAAAGTGTAAAAACCTTTTAGAGGTGCTTCAAGACTTTCAAAATAGTCTTTTGAAAGCGTATAGGAGCAGGTATAGTCGTAGATACCGTGGAAGAAATAAACGGGGATGGTGAGTTCGGGCACTTCCACAGCCAAATCAGTCGCAAGCATATCCTGCCAGACAATACTGACACCGGCTTGAGATTTGGCGCGCCACATGTTTATTTTTTCTTTCAGTGTGTATTCCGGCACAAATAATGATGGCAGGAAGATACCGGTAATGACCGAGTTCATTTCATGCATGGTGCCGATCCCCAGGCTGTGCATGGCCGGGTCGCGGAGTTGAATGTAACCGAGCGGTGTTCCCGTGGACATGGAGACCGGTGAAGCTTCCAATTTCTCCACCATGCGCGTGTCGCCGTTGACCTTGTATTGTTCCAACATGTAGTCATAGGCGATTTTTTCCGATTTCAGTTGATAAGACATTTGTGCTTCGCCCATGTAGGCGTAATAGAGTTCCGGGGCGCGCGCTGCTGCCTGGATGCCGATGAAAGTTCCACCGGAATGCCCCATGATGTAGATCTTCTCCTTGCCAAAACGTTGGCGCAGATAGTTCGTCACTTCCAGGGTGTCGTCGATCATTTGCTCCATATTCATGGATTCCCGCGGAATGGAAGGGTCGTACGACATGCCGGATCCGCGTTGTTCCCACCAGACCACCGTGAACATTTCATCCAATCCGGTCGGATATTTCTTGCTCAGGAAATAATCGGGCATTCCTCCATGAAGATAAAGCAGCACCGGGTTGGAAGTATCTTTGCTTTGAATGAACATGCCCTGTTTTACACCGTTGATATCGACAAACACCTTTTCAGACAGGCTTCCTGCGAGAGGATTCCCGTTCTCATCGACAAATGGCTTAAGCTTGCCGGGGCTTGAGATCACCAAAGCGGCAACAAAAATAAGACAAAGGCCCAAAAGTGTTAGGAATATGATCCACATGATATGTCCTGCTTTTTGAAAGAATGTATGCGTGTTGTTTTTTTGTTTTTTCATTTTTTTCAACCGCCTGAATTAGTAACAAATTTGTTCAATACTTATTAATTGTTTTACCGTTTTTTTTCAATAATTCACTGATCAATTGGTAGTTTATGAATGCTATACCCATTACGATCAGAACCATGAAGATAAATGGAATTTTGAATTCCAGCAACAAAGAAAACCCGCAAATTATTAATACGATGAGGCAGGCAATTCCAAGCCAGAGCAAATGTGTCTTTATCATCGACTGGCGGCCGGGCGCGGCGTCTGCTTCTGATGTGTTGAATACGGTTTTTCTCATTTCCAATACGGCCAGAGCGAATACCAAACCGGCAATGAATAAAAAGGGAGTGGATTCCAACAGCAATCCGCTTGACGCGACCATTAGAAAACCGATCAGTTGAATGACCGACATCCAGTCCGGATAATAGCGGTCAGGTAATAAACTGAACAGAGTCAATACGAGGGCGGATGCAAAACCCACCCACTGACGCGTGAGCAAAAATCCTACGCCAAACAAAGCGGCCGCGATCAAACAGACCAGAGTATAAAAGGCTTTGGAGTTTTTCATCGCGTTCTCACTTTTACAAAACGGGAAAACTGCCTGGCCATCTCGTCCGGTTGGCTGGCATCCCATTTGACCACAGGCACCTGGATCCTTTGGATCTGCCTCAACAAACCGGCCCGCTCCACGGCGGCGATGCGCTGCGCGTAGGCTGCGTATGCGTTGTTTTTGATCACAGGGTTAGGTCGTTCGGGTGAAGCCAGCAAGAGTTGGTAACCTTCCGCTTTCAGCCTGGCGAGGAAGGGGAAATCATTTGGCAATAATGGACTGATGATCGTGATCAGCGAATGGTTCGGAAAAAGTCGAACCGGCAGGTATTTCAAAGTGTCGAAACTGACCCTTTCTCCCGGCGTACAACACGACAGTTCCTCAAGGATGCGCAGAAGCTGGTGTTTTCCATATCCGGGGAAGACCCTCACCAGCCTGTCGTTCAGGATCAGCATGGAAACCCGGTTCCCCTTGGAAATGAAATGTGAGGCCAGGGAGGCCGCGGCGCGGATCGAGTTTTCGAACAGATCCTCTCCGTTTGCCGTGTCGTTGGCGGATGAACGGGCGTCCAGCAGGATGCCGACGTCGGCGATCTCTTCACGCTCGAATTCCTTGGTGATCAGTGTGCCGGGGTGTTGGGCAGACTTACGCCAGTAGATCGTACGCAGGGCATCCCCGGGGTGATACTCTCTAACGCCCCAGAAATCAACGCCGGAGCCGGGCAGCCGGGAGGGGTTTGGGCCGGTTGTTCTCACGTTTGGCACAGGTCTGAAGCTGAAGTTGCGCAGATCGATCTGCCTGGGGAAAACGTGCACGTGCCCGGGGGCATCCATTTCAACGGTTTGCTCAAACAAACCGAACGGATCGCTTACCTTCATTTTTACGGTTTGCCAATTATAGAATCCGTGGGCAGCCGTAAAGGTGTAAACCACCTTTATTCTTTCGTCCGATAATATTGTGTAGCTCGGAGTTAAATTTCCTTCAACCAGGTTCATCTTTTCAAATACAGGTTCCATGATCTGCAGGCGCGGGATCCTGCCGCCTGAGTTTTCCACGGTCAGGGTGACGGTCACAGGCACGTCCTCAACAGTTCTGAGGATGCTCAACTCACGGGCAACGCTTAAATGGATGTCTCGCGGCGCGGCTATGGCTCCTATGCCCAGGTAAACCAGAAAAGGGATGGTTAACAGCGCGATATCCCTGCTGCGGCTGAGAAGTGCGGCCAGGAATAGGGCGCTGATGGAAAAGAGGATCAGATAAAGCTTCTTGTTCATTCTTTTTGAACGGTTACCGGCACGGGCACGGATTGGATCACGTCGTGGATCACTTTGCTTTCCGCTTTCTTCGATCCCCACAGTCCCGGATCGAGGATCAAACGATGGCTCAACGTATCGGCGACCAGGGCCTTGACGTCATCGGGGATGACGTAGTCGCGTCCGTGGATGGCGGCCCAGGCTTTGCTGAGTTTCAACAGGGCCAGCGATCCGCGCGGACTGACGCCCAACTCAACGTTTTGGTGGCCGCGTGTCTTTTCCACCAGTCGCACAATGTATTGCTGGATGTCTTCATCAATATAAACGTTCTCGATCACTTCACGCATTGCCAGGAAAACCTCATGTGTGACCATTTGTGACAACTGAACGGCGTCTTTTTTACGCTCACTGCGGCGGGCCAGGATCTGCTGCTCTTCTTCCAGTCCCGGATAACCGACCGACAACCTGATAATGAAACGATCCAGCTGCGCTTCAGGCAGGGGGAAAGTGCCTTCATACTCGATCGGGTTCTGGGTAGCGATCACCACAAAAGGTTCGGGCAGAGCCAGTTTTTCTCCCTCAAGGGTGACTTGGCATTCCTGCATGGCTTCCAGAAGAGCGGATTGCGTTTTGGGTGAGGCGCGGTTGATCTCGTCCGCCAGGAGGATGTTGGTGAAAAGCGGACCTTTGCGCAGGACAAACTCGTTCTTGCGGCTGTCAAAGAGGTAGCCTCCCGAAATGTCGCCGGGCAGCAGGTCCGGTGTGAACTGAACCCTTTTGAACTCGAGCCCAAGCGCTGATGCGATGCTGTTGGCGATCAGCGTCTTTGCCAGTCCCGGATAATCTTCAAGCAGAATATGCCCGTTGGCGGAAAGGAAGGCGGCCATGATCTTCTGCAGCACTTCACGCTTGCCGATGACTGCCTTTTCGACCTCGGCAATGATCTTTTCGCAAATCTCGGCGACATCTTGTGCGGTTTTCGGGTTTAGCTGGTTATTTGTCATTTTCCATCTCCAATCTGGATTCAAGGGTCTCGAGAATTTGATCCAGAGATCGTTCAAATTCGCGGTCAACCAGTTTTGGTCTCTTTGGCTGAAGGTGATTCAACAGGATGATTCCGGCCTGCCGAATGCGAGCCGGTAGTTTCATTTTTACAACAGGTAAAACGTTCTTTTCTGAGTCAGCACGTTCAGACTGCAAAAAGGCGGCTGCTTCCATGTTTTTCAGTTTCTGCTGAAGAGCCGGTCTGTAGGTTACATCTCTATCGGCATCCATGATCTGCCGCTGCCAATAAGCGAGCCGGTCTTCGGGTTGTTCTTTTTCAGGATAGGCTGATTCGGTTGCTTCCATTCTCTGACGCCATAAAATGATCAGGCTGGCAAAAAAGACTACGGCAATAAGGATGGACCAGATCACTTTTTGATCGATCACGGAAACGAGCCGGATCAGATACCAGACCACTTGTGTGATGGGAAGGATCAGGTTCTGATAAAGGTAGATCCTGGCGAGAAACACGGCAATGCCTGAAACCGCAATAATCAGGACGATGAACAGAATTGTTCTGCGGCTCTTCATGATTCTTTCCCTTTATTTATGCCGCATGCCTGGATGATAGAGGACAGACATTCGATTGCCAGTTGTCTCTCCTCGAAGTCGGATTCCCGGTTGCCGTAGCGGGCTTTCTCAAACAGCAGTGTCAATTGATGGATCTGTTCTTCAGGGATGCCGTTTTCTGCCAGTTGTTCTTCAAACTCTCTGGGCGTCAACGATTCGTTCCTTTGAATTCCTTTCTCTTCCTTAACAATGGTTTCCATCTGCAGATAACAGCGGATGATCATATCTCCCATGTCTTCTCCGTTGCGGATGGCGTTCAGCGCTAGGTCCGCTTCTTCGGCCAACAAATTCCTTTTTGGCGCTTTTCGCGGGGACTGGAAGAGGAGTATGGTGATCGCAACTGCGGCCGCGACACACAGGCCGATGGCAACAAAAATGAACAGGTTTTGCGGCGGCTTTCCGATGGGACTGAACTCGTAAGGGGTGCTGGAGACAACGAATTCCGTGGTTTGTGTGATCTTGGCGGCGGTCGGGACTGAGGGCAGCTGGATTTGGTCGATCAGAAAGAACAGGCCGCCGATCAAAATCAGCAGTCCGGCTAGCAGCAGGATCTTTTTGAACTGCAGGTTTTTCAACAGATAGAGAATGATCAGAACCGCAACCAGCACGAACAGCGCCGCCAGAGGAAATTTAATCAGCACGCGTGTCTCGGGGAGGCTCGGGACGAGATCCGTGGCAGCTGTTTCCGCAACGGATTCAGCTCCCGGCATGGACGCGCCTTGCTTGAATTCCAATGCGGGCAGTCCGGCTGCCAGGAGGATGATCCCGACGACGATCAGGCTGATGTATAAGATGATCTTTCTTTGAAGGCGGTCAGTCATTGTGAAAAAAACTTGAGTAAGAATTTCGGGATAGTCTGTATGCAATTCTCGCGGAGGATTCTTCCTTTCTTGAGTCGCTCGTTCGTTGTCTTGAAGAGTTACCCTGATTAATAATAAGGTATTGATTGCAGAAAAGGAAGTCCCAACAACTTGTTACAAGTGTGGTAATAAAGAAAATTGGCGGCAAAAAAGGTAAGCCCTCCAATACTCATAATTGGAGGGCTTGAATAAAACGACGAAAATAGTTCAGATCTTCAAAATCCCAAAGGCGTCGCTGCCCTGTGAAGAACCGCTGAATATGTAGGGGGTGACGCCAGTTTGCTTTTTGTAGTTGGCGACCACCTCTTCAAAGGCTTTTTCAGCGGCTTCGGTGTCGCGTCCCAGCACGGCAACCGTGCCGCCTGCGCCGCCGCCGGTGATCTTCGCGCCGAACAGGTCGTGCCCTGCCTGTTCACGCACAAGATTGACGATCAAATCAGTTTCTTCTGAACCCAAACCGCAGTCCGTGTATCCCGCGTGCGCGCCGTACATCAGTTCGCCCAGGAGTTCAAGCGTACGGTCGGGTACCGGTGCGGAAACCGAATTCAGGATTTCACAGAACAGTTTCACCCTTTGATTTTCTTCGACCGCGTAGCGTGTGGCTTTACGAACCGGATAATCCACTTCGTCTTTGACCGGGGTGTATGGGTCAAAGTGAACGGGGTGGTCTTTGTTAAATTCAGCTCCACGCAGCGTCATGGGAAGTCGATCCTCGTATTTCTCGCGGAAAAGGGCGGGTGAAAGACGCGCCAGGTAGCCGTCCCACCGGGGGTCGGTAAATCTCGAAAGAACGCCGGAATCGTCGCGTGTGACGGCCAACCTTTCCATCTCACAGATCAACTGGTATCCCATGAAGGTGGCCGCTCTGGCGGCTTCATACTCAATACCTGCGACCGAATGGCGCACGCCTGAATCGAGCCCCCAGATCTTTAACCCTTGCGGCAGACGCACGAGCGGATAGGGAATGCAGGGTTGGCAAAGCATGGGGGTGAAACAGTTTTCGTCTCCCATGACCACGGCGAATTGGTCCATCACGCCGCTGGCCGAAAGCGCGATGACGCACTCCACCCATTGTGTCTGCACGGCCATGTCGACGCCCTTGACCTCGATGCCGTATGCGGCGGAGCATGCTTTCATGCCGGAAACCTCGAGAGCCGCGGAGGAGCTGACGCCCTTACCCAGCGGGATGGTGGAATCGAGAAGCATGTTCAACCCGTGAATAACCGTTTCGGGATGATTCTTTTTCAGTAGATAGAGGTTGCCAACCAGGGTTGCAAACCAGTTGCAGTTCGGGTCGCGGTTGATCCAATCGCGCACCTGTTCAACGGGTTTGACGTTGTTCCCGGACGCAAAATCATCCAGTGAAAACTCAATGCGCTCCTGCCATTCCATGGAGCGTACCGAGGGATTCATCAGGACGAAACGATCATCCTGGCGGGGCTGCGCGGCAAAGAGAGTGGCTTCGCGGATGGTGGTTTCAAAAACCAGGCCACCGGTGTAATCATCATTGCCTCCCATCAGGTCCAGGCGGCCGGGGGTTCGGTTAATGTAGATCGGGGACTCCTTTGTGAACAAGGTGCCCGTGTTTTGTTTGCAAAGCTGAATAAAATCAGCCAGATCGGGGGTCATTTTGGGTTGACTGGTCACTTTTGGCTCCATATTGAAGGTTTTTTGGTTGAAATTGCACAAAAACGTTGTGTTTGTTATGAAATATATTCTAACAAACCTTAAAACAATAGTCAATAACACAAAAACATAACAAAAACGATTGCAAAACGAACAAGAATCGTGTATACTGTGCTCATCACACACAAAAAGAGATTTCCATGACTCAAAGTAAACCAAAACAGAATCGTTTTACAGCCTGGTTGGGGATCTTACCGTTCCTCTTGTTTTGCCTGGCTTTTGAGATTGTCCCGATTTTGCTGCTGGCAAAAGACAGTCTCTTTACCAAGGACGGGACACTAACGGTCTCGAATTTCCAGAATGCCATGGCTCCTCTCTACATCCGGTCCTTCTGGAACAGTATCAAGCTGTCAGGTCTGACCGCTTTGATCGGCACACTCATCGGCCTGCTGGTGGGATACAGTATTTACCGCTGGCCTTCCAAAAGAATGCAGGAAGTGCTGATCACCCTTTCCGACGTGACCACCAATTTTGCCGGCGCACCGCTCGCCTTTGCGTTCATCATCATCCTCGGTTCGAACGGTTTGGTCACCCAGTTCTTTTTAAAGAATCTCAACATCGCCTTGTATCCGGCCTTCAGCGTCTATTCCTTTTCAGGACTGGTTTTAGCCTACGTCTATTTCCAGCTTCCGTTGATGGTCTTGCTGATCATCCCGGCTTTTGGCGGCATCAAGAAGGAATGGCGTGAATCGGCGACAAACCTGGGGGCCGGCTCCTTCCAGTTCTGGTGGAATATCGGCCTGCCCATTCTTGCGCCTTCATTGATCGCAGGGTTCGTTCTGTTGTTTGCGAACGCGTTTGGCGCGTACGCCACGGCCTATACCCTGACCGGATCAAAGCTATCCCTCATCACACTGCAGATCGGTTTCACCATCACCGGAGAGGTGCTGCACGACCCCGGCATCGGACAGGCAATGGCGGTCATCTCTCTGTTGATCATGGGAACCTGTATCGCAATTTATCGCGCGGCCACAACCAGGGCTCAGCGCTGGACACGGCGGTAAACTATGAATACTTCAAAAAAGCAAAGAGCTGCATCCTGGCAGGTGATCATCGTTGTATTGTTTGTGGTCTATATGATCCTGCCCATCATCGCGACCTATATTTTCTCAATCGCCACCCGTTGGGACCGCACCATCCTGCCTGAAGGGTACACGTTTGAAGGGTATCGCGAAGCGATCAAAAACCCCTATTTCTTTATTACACTCAAGAACTCACTGGTGCTCTCCGTGGCATCGGTTCTGGTCTCGTTGATCGTGATCGTGCCGACTGTCTACTGGGTGCACATGAGACTGCCGGGCGCCAAACCTCTGCTGGATCTCTTGATGATCCTCCCGTTTGGCATCCCCGGCGTTGTTTTGGCCCTGGCGCTGGTGCAGGTCTACAACTTTGCCCCTATTAATCGGTCTCCGATCCTGCTGACGGCGGCAACGGTGGTTTTTACCATGCCATTCATGTACCGGTCTGTCTCCAACAACCTTGAGGCGGTGGATATTCCAACCCTGACCGAAGCCGCTCAAAGTCTCGGCGCGAACCTGTTCAATATCCTGACCCGCGTCATCATCCCCAACATATTCCCCGGAATATTGAGCGGCAGCCTGCTGGTCTTCGCCACGGTCTTTGCCGAATTTACATTGGCGCGTCTGATCGTCGGAGCCGGGTTCAAAACCTTCCCGATGCTTCTGGTTGAGTACACGCGCAAAGATGGGACCATCGCGGCCGGATTATCTGTCATTTCATTCTCGATTGCCTGGATTGTGTCCATGTTGATCCTGTGGGTCAGCAATAAGGGAATCAAATCATCAAAAGATGTCATTAACGCTCGCTAAAAAGGAATCTTAACATGGCTTATCTAGAATTAAACGATGTTTCGAAAAAATTCAACAATATTGTCGCGGTTAACCAGTTTAATCTTCATATTGAAAAAGGCCAGCTGGTTTCCTTCCTCGGACCTTCAGGCTGCGGAAAAACGACCACCTTGCGAATGATCGCAGGGTTTGAAACTCCCGACGCGGGGACCATCCTGCTGGACGGGGAAGATATCTCCAAGACCGCGCCCAATAAACGCGGCATCGGTATGGTTTTTCAGGCTTACGCGCTTTTCCCGAACATGACCATCAGGGAAAACATCATGTTTGGCTTGAAAATGCAGCACAAATCCAAAGAAGAGATGGCCGAGCGCACCGATAACGTACTGGAATTGGTGCGTCTGAAAGATACGGCCAAACGCTATCCGCACCAGTTGTCGGGCGGTCAGCAGCAGCGTATTGCCCTCGCCAGGGCGCTGGCGATCCAGCCGCGCGTGCTGCTGCTTGACGAACCCCTCTCGGCGCTTGACGCTGAAGTGCGCGTGGTGCTGCGCGGCGAGATCCGCAGGATCCAGTCCAGCCTGGGCATCACCACGGTATATGTCACCCACGACCAGGAAGAAGCTCTATCCATTTCGGACCGGGTGGTGGTGATGAACGGCGGCCTGATCGAACAGGTCGGCACCCCGCAGGAAATCTACCGTAAGCCGGATACCCGCTTTGTGGCAACCTTTATCGGCACCGCCAATGAATTCCACGGCGCGGTGGCGGAAAACCAGACCGTGAACTGTGAACAGATCAACATCAGCACTTCCCGCGTGGCGGATTACACAATCGGGAAGAAGGTGGTTGTGCTGGTACGGCCGGAGAATATCGAAGTGTTTGACGAGCGTCCCGTTGGATCATTGAACAACCTGTTTGAGGGTGAGATCGACACCATCACTTTCCACGGCGCGATCACGCGTCTGGGCATCAATTCAGGCGGCAGAATGTTCACGGCGGACGTGAATATCACCGGCCGCAATGCCCTGACCCATCACCAACACGTTTGGCTGAGTTTCAATTCTGATTACTGCCAGGTTATGCCCGAGGCGTAGGAGCCGTTTGCATGTATTTCATCAACGAGCACGAGATCGTATTGGATGAACTGGAAAGGCTGCAACCCTGGACCTCTTATGACAGGGTGATCTCGCTGGCCATGAATTTCATCAAGAACTGTCCGGTGGATGCCGATTCAGATCTGCCCTGGTACCTTCTCTACTCATGCTTTTGGACGGATCCGCTCAGGCCGACCGTCTGGCCGGACGACCCGGCAGGAAAGTTCGCCTGGGCTGTTACCACCTTGTTGAAATACTATCCCTATTCAGGCGACGCCTCGCACATCGAAATCGTTCGCGCCATGCTGGACCGCCTGATCGAGTATCGCGTGCCGTCCCACTGGGAGTGGGGAAATGCCCCATATGCTTCGGCGCATCCCGGTAAGGGCGTCTACTTCGGCGCGCGCGCGGACGGTGAATATGCCACCGAACCGGATAAGGTTGCCCAGGTCGGAAGGGCTTTTGTCGATTTTTACGAGATGACCGGTGACGAGAAATATCTGCGTGCCGGAGAAGATTGCGCCGCTGTGCTGCTGAAGCATTTGATCCCGGGCGATGAAAACTCATCCCCGCTGCCTTTCCGTGTGGGCGTCAAGGATGGCCGGGTCATCGAAGCCTATACGGCAGACATGATACCGCTGGTCAGGTTGTTTGATGAATTGGCAAAGCTCGGTCGGCAGCAGTATCAGGCTCCCCGCGACGCCGTTTTGGAGTGGATCTTCAAATATCCGCTGAAGAACGATCTTTGGAAAGGCTATTTTGAAGATATCCGCGTCGACGTGGAGAACGGCAACCGCGATCAACTTTCGCCCCTTGAGACGGCCAGGTATCTGCTGTCCAATCCGTCCCTTGATGTGAATTGGCGTGACACCGTTCCGGCGTTGATCGACTGGGTTGATAAGACCTTTGGCGCACCCCCGTTCTTCTCGGCCGTTCCGATCCACGAACAGAAATACTGTTATTACGTGATGGGCAGCCATACAGCCAGGTTCGCGTCGTTGTGCGCCAATTGGTACGAGAAAAGCGCGGACGAACGATACAGAGAAATGGCCGTGCGTTCCTTGAATTGGGCCACCTATATGGCCAATGGGAACGGCCTTGTTACGGTCGGTGTCGACCGCCCGGACTACTTTAACCAGTGCTGGTTCACGGATGGCTATTTTGATTACGTGCCGCATTTCATTGACGCCATGGCTTCGCTCCCTGAACTGGCGCCGGATGATGAAGATCACATGCTCTATTCGTCCACGGTGATCCAGGAAATAACGTACCAACCCGGTTTGATTCGCTACAGGACCTTCGATCAAAGCGGCATGCAGCGATTGAAGATCACCTTTGAGCCTGCTTCCGTCACGTGCGCCGGGGATGCACTCCCTTGCGTCTCGGATGACTCTTCAGAAGGATGGTCTTTCGACCCCGCCTCGCGCGTCCTGTCGATCCACCACCGGAAAAATGATATTTGCGTTTCCGCAAGGAGACTTGGTTGAGAAAAACGAATCGTTTGATGAATTTTATTCAAGGAGGTGCCGGGAACCTAATTTCGTTTGAGGGACCAGTGCGGTAGTGGTCACAGAATATGTTCGAAAAATACTAAGGAGGAATATGTCTCGTAAAGTGTTCGTAACATTAAGCTTGTTTGTTGTGATGTCAATGGTTTTGGCTGCTTGTGCGCAACCAGCCGCGACTGTTGTACCGACTGAAGCACCTGTTTCAGAAGCTACAGAGGCACCCGCAGCCACTGAAGAGGCAGCAGTTGATCCTATGGTTCAGCTTGCTGAAGACGCTAAATCAGAAGGAACCATCATTTCCTACGGTTTGCCCGATGACTGGGTGAATTACGGCGGAATGTGGCAGCTCATGTCTGACAAATACGGGATCCAGCATGCCGATACCGATATGTCCAGCGGTGAGATCCTGGCTGCCTTACGCGCCGAAGCCAATGCCCCCGTGGCAGACATCACCGATCTTGGCCTGAATTTTGCTGAAGTGGTCAACGAAGAAGCGCTCTCCCAGCCCTATAAGAACATGTACTGGGATGAAATTCCCGATTATGCCAAAGATGCCGATGGCCGTTGGTCTGCTGCATATTGGGGCGCCATCGCCTTCACGGTCAATACGGACCTGGTTGAAAACGTCCCTCAGACCTGGCAGGACCTTCTCAAACCTGAGTATCAAGACACTATCTGCATGAAAGATCCCCGCGAATCAGCCACCGCAAATATGGTTGTTCTGGCTGCTGCGTTTGCCAACGGCGGTGACGAAGCCAATCCCCAGCCTGGGCTTGATTTCTTCAAGAGCCTCACGGATGCCGGTCAGCTTCGCGCGCTGGCACCCAGCACCTCAAACATCGAGAAGGGCGAATGCCCCATCTCATTGTTCTGGGATTTCGATGGGTTGAGCAAGAAAGAAAACCTCCCCAATCTTGAGGTTGTCATCCCCTCCGACGGTACGGTTGCCGGTTTGTATATCCAGTTCATCACCGCTGGCGCACCTCACGTGAATGCCGCCAAGTTGATGATCGAAACCGAGTATTCCGACGACGGACAGTTGGCCTATGCCAACGGATTTGTACACCCGATCCGCGAGAGCGTAGTTCTGCCTGATGATCTGCTGGCGAAATTCCCCCCGGATGCGGCTTACGATTCTGTCGTCTTCCCGAAGGATTTTGTCGCACTTTCTAATGCTGCCGTCTCCATTTCAGATGGTTGGAATTTGATTGCGCAATAGTCTCAATCTAGAGGGCAGGTTGCTGCCTGCCCTCTGAACCTTTTTTCAAGCAATTATTTGTCATCATTTATTCTACAAATCAAGGAGTAACGTTATGCCAAGTACCGGAGAACAAATCAGATTAGCCCAACTATTCAATGGAGCCGAAAACGTAGTTATCGTGGCTGTCGATCATGGTTTATATTTTGGACCATTGCCAGGAATGATCGATCTGCCAGGTGTGATCGGATCCATTGCGGGCGCAGATGGAATTTTGATGGGCCCGGGCATGCCCGCCCATTGCCAGAACGTTTTTTACAAACGCAATGCCCCCCGTCTGATCATTCGTTTGAACTGGGCGCCCAACTACGCCGCGCAATGGAAATACAAGCACTCACACAGCGTTATGATGACCAACGTTGAGGGCGCTGTAAGAGAAGGCGCTGACCTGGTGATCGGAAGCCTGACCCTCAAGAACCCTGACGAGATGGAAGACGCGCAGAATGTGGAAGTCTTCTCTGAGTGCGTTGCCCAAAAGAAAGCCCTTGGAATTCCGATGATCGGTGAAGTTTATCCGACCGGCGGGGACGACACCAAGCCCGAAGATCTGCAGGATCACATTTACATTGGCTGCCGCATGGCTGCCGAGTTGGGCGCCGATCTGGTAAAAACCTTTTACACCGGCCCCAAATTTGAAGAGATCACCAAGGCGACCCCTGTGCCGGTTCTGGCTTTGGGCGCCAAGAAGACCCCTCGCGAGATCGATGCGCTACAATTAGCTTATGACGCGGTAAACCACGGCGCTCGCGGTATCGTCTTTGGACGCAACGTCCTGCAGGCGAAAAGCCCTGAAAAACTGCTGGATGCGTTGAAGGAAGTTGTCAAAGCCGGTAAAACCCCCCAAGATGTGGCCGCTAAATTTGGATTGTAGACCATGAAATATTTGTTATCGCTTGATATTGGAACCACTTCGGTTAAGGCAGGAATATTTGATTCTAACGGCGCTTGTCTGGCAACAGCGTTGGAAGAATATCAATTGATCACACCTTCTCCCGATCAGGCTGAACTTGATCCGCTGACCTATTGGACGGCTTCTACCCGAACCCTGCGCGAAGTCCTGAAGAGATCTGAAGTGAACGGTGATCTGGTTTGTGCGCTGACAATATCAAGCCAGGGTGAAACACTGATCTCATTAAATGAAGAAGGTAAACCGGTCCGAAACGCGATCGTGTGGATGGACAACCGGGCGGCTGAACAGGCCCAATTCCTGAACAAAGAATTGGGCTTGAAAGCCTACGACGTAACCGGAATTCCCGAGATCGTCCCGACCTGGCCGGCTTGCAAGATCTTGTGGCTGAAAGAGAACGAACCGGCGCATTTCAACGAAACCGCCAAATTCCTGCTGGTTCAGGATTACCTGGTCTATTGCCTGACCGGAAAGTTCGTGACCGACGGTTCGATCAGCTGCACAACCTTGTTGTTCGATATTATCCATCACACCTGGTGGGAGGATGCTTTATCCATTACCGGTATCGATAAGGATAAATTGCCGGAAATTCAAAAGCCAGGCTCCGTTGCGGGAAAAGTATTGCCAGAAGTCGCGGCAGAACTTGGTATCAGCGGCGAAATGCTGGTGGTATGCGGCGGCATGGATCAATGCGTTGGAGCCATCGGCGCAGGTAATATCGACGAAGGAGTCGTTTCTGAAACCACGGGGGCGGCCTTGACCATGCAGGTCACGGTACGCAATCCCATGATCGATGAGACGAGAGTTTCGCCGGTCTACGTTCACAGCGTGGACGGCCTCTATCTGCTGGTTCCCGTTTGTCCGACCGCGGGGATGGCCTTCAAATGGTTCAAGGATAACTTTGTCCTTTCTGATGACTCAGCTGGCGTGGACGTTTATGAGTTGATGAACGAAATGTCTCAACAGGTGCCCGCCGGCTGCGATGGTCTGGTGATGCTGCCCCATCTTATGGGAGCGTTCAGCCCTGAAAGCAATCCCTCGGCGCGTGGGTCTTTTACCGGTTTTACACTGCATCACAAGAAAGCCCATTTCGTACGCGCCATTCAGGAAGCGGTGGCTTTCATGCTGCGCCAAAACATTGAAGCGGTCAGGAAAGCGGGAGTCCGCATCTCTGACGTGCGCACAAGCGGCGGAGCATCCCGCAGCAAGGTATGGAATCAGATCAAAGCGGACGTATGCGCGCTGCCCATAGATAAATTGGAGAATGAAGATTCCGGCCTGGTAGGCGATGCAATTTTGGGCGGAGTGGCGACCGGTGTTTTCCCGTCGATCGAAGCGGCTTGTTCCATTATGGTTCAAAAAGCCGGGCGTGTCTTGCCGGGGGAACAATCCACTGAATATGAACAGTATTACCGCCGATATCTGGCGCTGGATAGATCACTTAAAAGCTATTTTCGAGAGTTTGCTACTGAAGAATAAAACAGGAGAAAAACATGAAAGCAAAAGTTGGCGTATTGGTCATGGCGTTGCTTGAGGATGATTACAATAAAACCGCACATGTTCGTCCGATGGCACAGGCCGTGACGGATAAGATCGGCGGCATTATTGGAAAGTTCGCTGAAACGGTATGCCCAAAACTGGTGGAAAACGAAGATCAGGCTGCGGAAGCCGCGCAGATGTTCAACGCCGCCGGCGTGGATCTGATTATTGCGGTCGAGGTTGCCTATACCAAGGGAATCGTCCCGACCCGCTGTTTCTTGAATACAACGGCCCCGGTGCTGGTCTGGAACACGCAGCAGATCGAAGCGCTGCCGGAAGACGCGGATTTCGACCTGATCATGGTCAATTCCGGAATGTGCGGCGTGCCCGAAATGACATCCGCTTTGCTGCGTCTTGGCAGACCCTACTGGATGGTCACCTCCCTGATGGATGACGAAAAAGGGCAGCAGAAAGTCGCCGATTACATCAAGGCGGCTGCCGTTATGCGCCGCTTGAAAACCTCCCGCATCGCCATTGCCGGACATGCTTTTGAAGGAATGACCGATCTGATGATCGATCAGTTAAGCCTGCGCCAGTTTGTCGGTCCGGTTTGCTGGCCGGTGGAACCCGAGAAAGTATCCGTGGCGATGGTTGAAATGGAAAAAACCAAAGTCGACGAGTTGATGAAACTCGAACGCGGACGTTATAAGGTCGAGATGGACGAGGGATTGTTCGAGAAATCCTGCCGTCTGGCCCTGGCGCTTGAAAAAGTGATGCGCGACGAGAAATTCGACGCGCTGGCCTCCTTCGATCAGGTGTGGCTGCCTGATCCGCGGGTCGGCATCATCCCTTCATACGGCACGGGCAGGCTCTGCGAGATCGGCATCCCGACCTCAACCGAAGCCGACATCACCACGCTGACCGCCATGCTGATCCTGCAGGAATTGACCGGACAGGCCACCTTTCTGGAAAACTACGTGATCGACTATAAGCAGGATGCCATGATCCTTTCACACGACGGACACGGCAACCCGGCCATGGCAGAAAAACCGGCCGACGTGGCCGTCAAACACAGCATCTACTATCAGGGGGTGAACGGTTTCGGCGCCGGTTTTGAGTTCGCATACGCGCCCGGTCCGGTCACCAACCTGGCCCTGGTACCGTTGGGCGGTCCGAAGTGGCGGCTGATCATCTCGGAAGGCGAGTCCATTCGCATCAAACCGCGCCCCGTTTCAGCCCCGCAAATGCTGTTCAAGCCGAAGTCCATGAAGATCACCGACTGGTGTGACGCCTGGTGCAAAGCCGGATCTCCGCATCATATGGCTTTGGCATATGGCCATCTGGCCGGTATAATTAAAATTTATGCAGAGATGGCGGGAATAGAAGTCATTGAAGTCTAACTCATTTAAAATTGTCGCGTCAAAGCAGGATGGATTGTTAATGAAGCGGTCTATCTGCTTGCGGAGGGTATGAACCATGATAGGAAAAAATCAACTGCCAATTGAAATGCCGCAGGACGAATCGGAGAACAGCATCGATTCGGACGAAATGCACAGCGATAAAGACCTGTCGGCAATGGAACGCAGGTCGTTAATTGCGCAAATGGTTATGGAAAAAGGTGTTGTTTACTTGACCGATCTGGTGGAGAAGTTCAAGATCACAGAAACGTCAATTCGACGTGATCTTACTTTACTCGAACAGGCAGGGCGGCTGAAACGCATTCACGGCGGCGCTGTGGGCACATCCGGAAACATCCGTTCCGATTCGTTCATTGAAAAGATGCAGCTTCACAACGCAGCCAAACAGCGCATCGGAAAAGCCGCGGCTGAAATGATCCGTCCTCGTGACGTCTTGCTGCTGGATTCTGGTACGACGACACTGCAGATCGTGAAACAGATCCCTGATGATCTGAAGCAGGGCACTTCGATCACGCTGGTCACCAATTCAGTCCCCATTTCGCAGGAAGTGCTGGCTTGGCCTTCTCCAAACCTGGTGATCCTGGGCGGAATTTATCTGCCCGATTATCAGGCCACGGCCGGACCGCAGACGCTTCACCAGTTAAATGAACTGAGCGCGGACTGTGTATTTCTGGGCGCTGACGGGCTGACACTATCAGGAGGCGTAACGACTGCCAATATCCTGATGGCTGAGGTGGACCGCTTGATGGTTGAGCGTTCAAGGAAAGCCGTTCTCGTTACCGACAGCAGTAAATTTGGACGCATCGGTTTTGTCCCGGCGGCGTCGCTCACTCGTTTTCAAATGATCATTACAGACACCAACGCTCCCGCGGATCTGGTAAAGTCCATTCGGGATATGGGTGTAGAGGTAATGCTTGTCTAATTCTTAGAGGCATATGAACAGGAATTTTAAAATCAAGGCGCCTTTTTTCGAGGTGGGGCCAAAAGCATTTCTTTTTGGCCAGCAGTCACTCGACATGGCGTTATGGGCTGAAGAAGTCAGCCAAAAATATGACGTTGAGATCATTTATACACCGCAAAGCGTGGATATCTACAGGATCGCGAAGGCTTGTCCGCATTTGAAGGTGTTTGCCCAACACATGGATGCCATCCCCGCCGGCCGCGGAGTGGGATCGGTCTTGCCGGAAGCGGTGAGAGATGTCGGCGCGGTGGGTGTCATGTTGAATCACGCCGAGAGACCGCTTTCTCTGGAGCTGCTTGAACAGACCATCCGGCGGGCGGACGAAGTCGGGCTGGCAAGCCTGGCTTGCGCGGGTTCCATGCAAGAGGTCAACGCGGTGGCAAAAATGAATCCAAACATCCTCCTGGCCGAGGCGCCCGAGTTGATCGGAAAAGGCGTGCGCGGGCAGGAAGATCAGAAAGCCATTCAGATCATCAATGAGACGGTAAAAAAGATCAATCTTGAGATATCGGTGTTGCACGGCGCAGGGATCTCAAACGAAAAGGATGTCTACGATATCATCATGCTGGGAGCCGACGCGACAGGTTCGACCAGCGGGATCCTCAAAGCCCCCGATCCCCGGGAAATGCTGGAAAAAATGATCCGGGCGGTCAGGGAAGCATGGAATAAAACACATCAATCAGCAGAAGGTTAAAATGACTGTTTATCACGATTCTTTTAAAATTCAATCAGAAATGCGGCCGACCTTTGACGACGTGACCGAAAGGGTCGAAAAGATCCTTGCTGACGCGAAGATCAAGGAAGGCATAGTGGTGGTTTACTCTCAACACACGACTTGCAGTGTGATGATCCAGGAAGCGGCGGACGATACCAATTATTGGGGCACAGAGTTGCTGATGCAGGACCTGGTCACCGCCCTGGAAAAGATCATCCCGACCTGCCGGACTGAAGGCCAATACCTTCATCCGGGGCCGAAACACATTGAAGCGGCCAAAGGCAGAGAAGAGCTGCCCAGCTGGTCTCTCAATACCGACGCGCATCTCCGCTCTGTCATCATGGGACGTTCCGTCACCATCCCGTTCAATGACGGCAAAATGATATTGGGTGAATTCGGCAGGATCTACTTTGCCGATTTCGACCAGGTCAGGGCTCGCGAAAGGTTCGTCAGAGTTCAGATCATCGGAGAATAACCCGGGGTCAACCGCAAAAGGTTGTCCGATGGGCAACCTTTTTTTTTCTTTGCTGCGTGTTTTGGAAACGCAAAAAAAGGATGGTTGATTAAGTGTCGTTTTAAGGTGAACATAATACAGAATTGTATTAATTGACAGAAGGTGCCTAAGTGGTTATTATCAAAGAACCAAAAATTATGAATCCTATCGGAATTAGTAGAATAGCAGGTGCAGCCAGGAGGAAATTTAATGTTAAAAATATTTAAAAAAAGACGTAACGTCTTTATTAATTTGATCCACGAACAGACTGCGTTAACGCTCGAAGGCATGGAATTGTTGCTGGCCTATATCAATAAACCCGACGAGGATCTTGCCAAGCAGATCACGCTCAAAGAAAAGGAAGCTGATGAAGCCAGAAGGATTTTGATCTTCGAGTTGAACAAAACCTTCATTACGCCATTTGACCGTGAAGACATTTTTGCTCTTTCACGCGCCATTGATGATATTCTGGACTACGGTTACAGCACCATGATCGAGATAGACCTTTTGAAAGTGGAACCGACCAATTTCATGGTGCGCATCTGTTCGCTGCTCAAGGATGCTGCTTTTGAGTTGTTGAAAGGCGTCGAACGTCTTCAAGATCATCCCGGTGTGGCGGCGGACCATGCCCAGCGCGCCAAGGCGCTTGAAAACAAGGTGGAAGACATCTACCGCGAGGCTCTGGCCGATATGTTTACCGACACGGATGATACCAAGCAGTTGGTCAAGATGTTGAAAATGCGTGAGGTCTACCGCCATCTATCCAACGCGGCCGACAGAGGAGATGAAGCTGCCAACGTGTTGGCAGACATCGTGGTAAAGACGACCTAGAGAGCTTTTGATGCCGACTTTACTTATCATCCTTATCTGTCTGGCAGTGGTGTTTGATTTTCTCAATGGGGTTCACGATTCCAGTAATATCGTGGCAACCATGATCTCGTCACGCGCCCTGCAGCCCCGTACCGCATTGATCATGACGGCCCTGGCCGAGTTCAGCGGTCCGTTCATTTTTGGTGTGGCGGTTGCCAATACCATCGGACACGAGATCGTTTCTTCAGAGCATCTCAACATGGATATCCTGATTTCTGCCCTGGTGGCGGCGATCGTCTGGAACATCCTCACCTGGATATTGGGCATTCCCAGTAGTTCATCTCACGCATTGATCGGCGGCATAATAGGCGCCGTGGCCATCGGAGCCGGCTGGCAGCAGATCCAGTTGGCCGGGATTCTGAAAGTCTTGCTGGCCTTGTTCGTTTCACCCCTCATCGGGTTCCTGGCCGGTATTCTTGTGGCGAATATTGTCTATGCCGCGTCATCGAAAGCCACCCCAAAAGTCAACAGGTTATTCAAGCGGCTGCAAATTTTTACGTCTTTGGGACTGGCGTTAAGTCACGGTACGAATGATGCCCAAAAAACAATGGGTGTGATCACGCTTGGGTTGATGATCGCCGGCGTTCAACAAACCTTCTCCGTCCCGTTTTGGGTGATCCTGATCTGCGCCGCGGCGATTTCAATCGGCACTTCGGTGGGCGGATGGCAGTTGATCCGCACGCTGGGTTCCAAGTTTTACCGCATTCGTCCCATTCACGGGTTTGCCGCGCAGGCTACTTCTGCCGCTGTTATTTTGACCGCTTCACTTTTCGGCGGACCTGTAAGCACCACCCAGGTGGTCAGCACGGCCATCATGGGGGTGGGGGCGGCGGAGCGCAAAAGCAAGGTGCGCTGGGGCGTCGCCGTGGATATCGTTTCAGCCTGGTTCCTGACCATCCCGGCAACGGGGCTGCTTTCTGCAGGCATCTATTGGTTGGTCAGAATGGTGTGAGCCTGTCTGCTTGTAAGCATAATATTCCTAAAACAATTTGTTTGTATTATTTAAACTTTTTCAATACGTTTTCAACCTTCGACAAAGTGCTTGAAGTGAAAGTACACCAATTTTAGTCCCCCAAAATTATAGTTGACAACAGATAACTCAATCAAGGCGACGATTGCCTTGATTGAGGTTTTTGTTTCAATTCAGTGAAATAAATTTCAGTATTGAAATATTGAAACAATTGTTGTATAATCCGATTGTTGATTCAAGGAATAGGAGCGAAACATGCGATTAAAAGAAGAACGGCAACTTATTGTTGAGTACGGAAGAAATTTGATCACTTCCAACCTGACCACCGGGTCGGGCGGAAACCTGAGTATTTTTAATCGGCAGGAAAACCTCGTAGCCATAAAGCCTTCAGGCATGGATTACATGGTGATGAAGCCTGAGGATGTGGTCGTGACTACGCCGGATGGAACGATCGTGGAAGGTACCAGAACCCCATCGAGTGAGATTCGTTTTCATTTGGCTCTATTGAACAAACGCAGCGACATCAACGCAGTCGTGCACACACATCAGGTGTATGCGACCACCATCGCATGCATGAACTGGGAACTGCCTGCCGTTCATTATCTGGTTGGTTTTTCTGGCAATAAAGTCCCCTTGGCAAAATATGCAACATTCGGATCACAGGAATTATCTGACAATATCATCGCTGCAATAGGCGACTACAACGCGTGTCTTATGGCGAATCACGGGATTGTCGCCGTTGGAGCAACCATCGATTCTGCGTTTTCTACCGCAGAAGAACTGGAGCTGGTCTCACGAATTTATTATCAGACGAAATGTATTGGTGAACCGGCTATCTTATCTGACGAGGAGATGAAAACTATCGGCGAGAAATTCAAGACCTATGGACAAAGGAAATAAACAAAGAATCTGACTGAAACTGTTCCGCAACGAGTAATTACTTGGATGTTATCCCGCGTTCCATTGGGATAAATCAATTGAGATCAATAGACTTACATTTGATCAAAAATTAAAGTAATAAGGAGAGAAGGATGAAAAAGAATTTGTTTTGGGCTCGTATTGTTTCCTTGATGATGGTGCTCACTCTGCTCATGGCAGCCTGCGCATCCAAACCGGCCGCGGTTGAAACTGCTGCTCCGGCTGAAGAAGCAGCTCCTGCCGAGACTGCTGCTCCCGTAGAAGAAGCCGCCGCAGAACCGTTTGAGATCGCTGTTGTGGTCAAGATCACCGGTATTCCCTGGTTCAACGTTGTTGAAACCGGTGTCGATCGCGCCGCAGAAGAACTGGGTGTCAATGCCTATCAAACCGGTCCTGCTCAGGCCGATCCTGCCCAGCAGGTGAAGATCGTTGAGGACCTGGTCGCCAAGGGCGTGGACGCAATCGCGGTAGTCCCCAATGATGCCAAGGCACTCGAACCCGTTTTTGAGAAAGCCAAAGAAAAAGGCATTATCGTTATTACTCATGAGTCCCCTGATCAGGTTGGTACAGACTATGACTTTGAGTTGATCGACAACGTAAAATTCGGACAACACGCCTGGGACCAACTGGTTAAATACATGGGCGATTCCGGTGAGTACGCCATCTTCGTTGGTGGATTGACCGTTCCTCTTCATAACTTCTGGGCTGATACAGGCATTGAATACGCCAAGGAAAAATATCCGAACCTGACACTTGTCACGGAACGTATTCCCTGCGGTGAAGATCAAGAACTGGCCCGCCAGAAGACCCTTGAACTTCTCAAAGCATATCCTGATCTGAAAGGTATCGTTGGATTCGGCAGCCTTGGTCCTATCGGCGCTGCCCAGGCTTTGAAAGAAAAAGGTTTGACCGACAAGGTCGCAGTCGTTGGTACGGTTATCCCGTCACAGGCTGCTCCTTACCTCGCTGAAGGTTCAATGAAGGAAGGCCTCCTCTGGAATCCGTCTGATGCCGGTTATGGTATGGTTTGGCTGGCAAAATACTTGCTTGAAGGCAACGAGATCAAAGACGGCGATGAGATCCCCGGTTTGGGTAAAGTTACAGTTGACGGCACCATTGTTAAACTGGACGCAATCCTGGATATCACTGCTGAGAACGCTGATTCACTAGGGTTCTAATCGATTCATGATAGTTTGGGAGCTTCTTATTTGATTCAAATAGAAGCTCCCATTTTTTAAAAACAGATTCACTTCAATCAGGTAATATTAAATAAGTAATAAAAATATGTATGCGAGGTCGCAGAATGACGGAACCCTTTTTAACGCTTAGACAGGTCAGCAAACACTACGTTGGCGTGACTGCATTGGATAATGTTGATTTCGAAATACAAAAAGGGGAGATTCACTGTCTTGCCGGTGAAAACGGCTCCGGAAAATCAACCATGATCAAGATCATTTCCGGAACTGTGGATGCTGACCCGGGTTCTATAATCGAAATTGATGGAAAACCGGTTCATTCTCATAAAGCAATTGATGCAATCAATAGCGGTATTCAGGTAATTTACCAGGATCTATCATTGTTCCCAAACTTGACCGTTGCGGAAAATATCGCGATCGGTAACTATATCGCAAAACACAGCAAGGTGATCAATTACAAAGAATTGCGCGGGATTGCCGAAAAGGCCATGGCGCGCATTAAAGTGAATTTATCTCTTGACGCGTTGGTAAGTGAAATATCCATTGCAGATCAGCAAATTGTGGCAATTTGCCGTGCCCTCACACATGACGTGAAACTGATCATCATGGATGAACCAACCGCCGCCTTGACAAAACGTGAAGTGGATTCCCTGCTTAAGGTCGTGATGGATATGAAGGCCAAGGGAATTGCCACCATGTTTGTCAGCCACAAACTTAATGAAGTTCTTCAAATTGCAGATCGTGTTAGTGTCATTCGCGATGGGAAACTGGTTGGTGTTTACTCCAGTGATGAATTGAATGACGAAAAATTGACCATGCTAATGACCGGGAAAAAGGTGGAATATCAACGCTTCGTTGCAGAGAAAAATCACCGGGACCCGATATTAACTTGTGAGAACCTGTCACGCGACGGTGAATATGCTGATATCAGTTTCAGTGTGCTGCCCGGTGAAATTCTGGGAATAACAGGGTTGTTGGGTTCCGGAAGAACTGAATTGGCGCTCTCACTTTTTGGAATTACTCAACCCAATAACGGGAACATTCTTTTTAATGGTGCGCCGGTAAAGATCAACACCATTCAAGATGCCATGAAGTTGGGCATCGCGTATGTTCCTGAAGATCGATTAACGCAAGGTTTGGTAAATGTCCAATCTGTTGGTGACAATATTATTATCACCACAATCGATTCAATGGTAAATCGCTTCGGTTTGTTGGAGAAATCCAGGGTGGTCAAGAACATTCAGGACTGGGTGAAAAATTTATCCATCAAGATCCCCAGTACCGAGTCACCTGTACAAACGTTATCAGGCGGCAACCAGCAGCGTGTTGTGATCGCAAAATGGATTGCCACAGACCCCAAGGTGCTGATCTTGGACGGACCAACAATTGGAATTGATGTTGCGGCAAAATTCTCGATTCATGAAATTATTCGTGAGTTGGCCAAGAAAGGGATCGCGATCATCATGATCTCGGAAGAAATCCCTGAAGTGTTCAACAACTGCAACAGGATCCTGGTGATGCGCAAAGGTTATGTCGTAAAAGAATTTGACACAACCTCTGCAGACCAGGATGAGATCCAGAATTTTGTAAATGAATCAATTTAAGGGAAGCATTCTATGAAAAAAATCCTTTCTCGGCATGAGACATACGTTTTTATCGCTATCGTGATTTTTTCGATCGTCATTACTGCCATCAACCCCAGCTTTTTTACCCTCGAAAATTTGTTTGACTTGTTAAAGAGCTATTCACTTATGGGCACGTTTGCCATCGGAATGCTGTTTGTGCTTATTTCAGGCGGAATTGACATCTCGTTTACGGCCATTGCCACTGTAACCGGTTATACGGTCGCTGTATTACTGCTAAATGTGGGTGATCAGTTGAATATCTTTCTTGTTTTTCTGATCGCCGGAGTTGTTGGAATTGCCTTGGGAATGATCAATGCTGTGATCATTCATTTTTTCAGAATTCCGAGCATTATTACGACGATTGCCACCTTGAATGTGTTTTATGGCATTCTAACAGTCGTGTCAGACGGGAAGTGGTTGTACGGTTTTCCGACCTGGTTTGGCGATTTTGCAACGATCAGAGTGTTTACACTTCACACGCCTGAGGGCATCCCATACGGACTTTCGATCATTACCGTTATTTGGTTTGCCCTGTTGCTGATCAGTTGGTTCATCCTGAAATACACATTGTTGGGAAGGTCCATTTATGCAATGGGCGGAAATCCCAATTCAGCCCAGCGGGCAGGCTTCAATATTTTCGCGATCACCGCTTTTGTCTACTCTTTCATGGGACTTATGGCAGGCATTGGTAGTGTCATCCAGGCGCTGCTTGTGCAAACTGTCGCGCCCAATTCACTGGTTGGCAAAGAGATGGACGTTATTGCCGCGGTCGTGTTGGGAGGAGCCAGCCTGACCGGCGGTACGGGTACAATGCTTGGCGCCATGCTGGGCGTTACCTTGATCGCCATCATGGGGAACGGATTGACCTTGATGCACGTTCCGGCCCTCTGGTATAAGGTGGTCATTGGCTTCGTCATTTTGGTCAGTGTCGGCGTAAGTGCCTACCGTCGTAAATCATCCGCGCGCAAGCGTGTCATTATTGAGAACAGTTGATTGTGGAGGAATGCAGTGTTGCGTAAACTTTCTCACTTTTCGATCTTATTGGTTGTAATGGTTCTCGTGATCCTGCTCATGTGGGCATTGACGGGCAGCGATTTCATGAACCTTGGAAACTTCCAATCCATGGCCTATCAGATGCCTGAATTGGGTATTTTGACCCTGGCAATGATGATTGCCATGCTGACTTCGGGGATCAATCTTTCCATCATCGCCACGGCGAACCTGTCGGGTATTGTCATGGCAATTGTCCTAACGATGGCTTTTCCGGCAGAGAGCGCCATGACAAACAGCCCCTGGCTGGTGGTGATTGCCATTTTGGCAGGGCTGCTGGTAGCCGCGATCGTTGGACTCATCAACGGTTTCCTCATTGCGGTTTTGGATATTTCTCCAATCCTGGCGACCTTGGGTATGATGATCATGCTCAGCGGTGTGTCTTTGGTCTTGACAAAAGGTTATGTGATCTCGGGATTCTCCCCGGCCCTTCTGGCAATTGGGAACAAGGACATTCTGGGTATCCCTGTGCCCATGTTGATCTTCCTGGGCTGCGCGGCCGTAATGGGATTGATCCTGAATAAAACTCCGCTTGGCACCAAGATCTACCTTTTTGGGTCGAATCCAACTGCGTGTTTTTATTCCGGCGTAAATAATAAAGCCGTCTTGTTCAGAACCTACATCATTTCGGGCATTTATTCGGGCATCGCGGCGATTATTATGATTTCCCGCTTCAATTCAGCCAAAGCCGATTATGGCGAATCTTACCTGCTGTTAACGGTATTGGCCGCGGTTTTGGGCGGTGTTAGCGCAGCAGGTGGATTTGGCAAGGTCTCCGGTTTGATCCTTTCATTGGTGATTTTGCAGATCATTTCAAGCGGCCTGAATCTGTTGGGGATCAGCAACTTTTTCACTCTTGCTCTTTGGGGAATCGTGCTGATCGTTGTGATGATCGTCAAGTACTTGATCGAGAACTGGTCTTCGAAAAAGTGGTCAACATGAACACATTAATGGGAATTGACCTGGGCACAACCAGCCTGAAAGTAAGCATTTTCAGTGAAGCAGGTGAACTGGTCGCTTCTGAATCGTCGGAATACCCGATCCTTATCCCCGAACCGGGATACGCTGAACAGGACCCCGCTGAATGGTGGACTGGTTTGGTGAAAGCATGCCGCGCCTTGCGTGAAAGCCACCCTGTGGAATTTGACGCCATAGCCGGGATCGGCATGTGTGGCCAGATGCATACCCAGGTCTATCTGGACAAGAAATTCAATGTTCTCCGTCCTGCCATAACGTGGATGGACCAGCGTTCGGCGAAGATCGTTGAAGAGATCAAAAACAACCTGAAAGGTCAAAATTTGATCTTTCAGGAAACTTCCAATGAAGTTTCAACCACGTACACTGCCCTGCATCTTAAATGGGTGAAAAATAACCAGCCCGAAATCTGGCAAAACGTACGGCACGTTCTGGTTGCCAAGGATTACATCAAGTTTAAACTGACCGGGCAGATGGTTACGGACTATGCCGAAGCGAGCGGCACGCTTTTATTTGACGTGAAGAATGAGAAATGGTCAGATGACACTTTTGACTATTTTGGCATCCCGCGTGAGTTTTTCCCTGAAGTTCAACCTTCAGATGTTGTGATCGGAAAAATCTCAGCAGAAGCCAGCCAACAGACCGGTCTCAGAGAAGGTATTCCGGTGGTAAACGGCAGTTCAGATAACTCCGCTTCGGCTCTGGGCGCCGGCATGGTCAATCCGGGGCAGGTAACCCTGATCATCGGTACGGCCGGCGTGATCACGGTTTGTTCAGACCGCCCATTGATTGATGAAAAGAAAAGGACACTTTGCTGGCACTACTGTCTGCAAAATCGTTGGGCTACCCTGGGTATCATGCAGACAGCGGGTGAGTCGCTTGAATGGTTCAAGAATTCATTTGATTCCCAGGAAAAATCAGCGTCAAAGGGTGATATTTTCAATCAATATAACGAATCTGCCATGACTGTTCCTGAAGGATCGGAAGGGTTGATTTTTCTGCCTTACCTGAACGGCGAAAGGACTCCCTATTGGGATTCAAAAGCCAGAGGTGTTTTCTTTGGTGTGAACCTCAAAACCGGCAAATCGCATTTCATCCGTTCAATCATGGAAGGTGTCTCTTTTGCCCTCAGGAATAACATTGAAACTGTAGAATCGCTTGGAATCAATATTGATGAAGTAAGGGCTGTTGGCGGCGGGCTTAAAAGTCAGGTTTGGCTGAACATTCTTGGAAAGGTATTGCGCAAACCCATCGCAACGGTATCCGTCAGCGATACTGCAAACCTTGGCAATATTTTGCTTTGCGGTCATGCGCTCGGGATTTATCCCTCTTACGAGAATGCGGTCAACAAAATGGTATCCGTTGATCAAAGGGTCGACTATAATGCCGGCGCAGAGGTTTATGAGAAACAATATCCGGTGTTCCTGGAACTTTATCAAAGAGTGAACTCTCTATTCTAGGAATGATACCTTGGTAAATATGGAAAACAGGAATGAATAAGGGAACCAGCCGGGCTGTTTGTTGTTTGGCGGTTGATATCGGCGCAGAAAGCGGTCGGGTTATTCAGGGGAGTTTTAACGGTAATGAGATTTCACTGGAGGAAAAACATCGTTTTTCAAATGGTCCCGTGCGCGTTGGGGACCATTTGTTTATTGATATCCTCAATATCTGGAATCAAATTCAAACCGGGCTGAAAAGATCCGTTCAAGGCTCAAAGAGTCTTATCAGGAGCGTTGGTGTCGATACGTGGGGGGTGGATTTTGCCCTGCTGGATAAGAATGGCAGCTTATTGGCTTCACCATATCACTATCGTGACAGGCGAACCGATGGAATTCTTGAAAAGATGTTTTCGATCGTCCCGCGCGAACACATCTATCAGCAAACGGGCAGCCAATTCATGCAGTTCAATACGTTGGTGCAGTTATATACCATGCGATTGCAGGAGCCGCACGTCCTCGATAACGCTGATGCTTTGCTGATGCTGCCGGATCTCTTGCATTACTGGTTATGCGGTCAAAGAGCCAATGAATTTTGCATTGCAACAACAACTCAATGTTTTGACCAACTCACCGGTTCCTGGGCCGAAGATTTGTTGAAAGAATATCAAATCCCAGGTCATATCTTTCAGGATGTTTCCAGGCCGGGCACAGTTCTTGGAAAGATAGCCCCCTGGTTGCTCCAGGATGGGGAAAGAGAAGACATTTCGGTAATCCTGCCGGCCAGTCACGACACGGCCAGTGCGGTAACTGCTGTGCCTGTAGTGCATGATAGTTTTCTCTATATCTCTTCCGGGACCTGGTCGCTTGTTGGCACTGAGCTTAATAAACCTGAGATCACCGCCGAGAGCCTGCAGAAGAACCTGACGAACGAGGGCAACCCCGGCGGCAAAACGAGGTTTCTCAAAGTGGTCCCAGGCATGTGGATGCTGCATCAATGCAAACTGGAATGGAAGAATAAGGGAAATGATTATTCGTATTCCGATTTGACCGATTTGGCATTGAACACCAAAGACTGCGGAGCGGTTATTGACGTCACCGCGCAGGAATTCCTTGACCCCGGGAACATGGTATATCGCATTCAGGATTTTTGTTTTCGGTCAGGCCAAAGCATTCCTCACACAGAGGGCGAGATCATCTATTGTATTTTGAAAAGCCTGTCTTGTTTGTATCGATCGCTGCTCGATGATTTTGAAAGCGTATTGAAAAAACCACTTAACGTCATTCACATTATCGGTGGGGGATCGCGTAATACCCTGCTCAATCAATTAACGGCGAACGTGACCAACCGTCCGGTTATTGCCGGCCCGGTGGAGGCAACCGCGGCGGGTAACGTGCTTGTGCAGATGATGGGGCTGGGATATTTGTCGTCGCTGGAGGATATTCGGCGCGTTGTGCGTAACTCGTTCAACCCGATCCGTTTTGAGCCTGTACAATCCGCGAAATGGGAAGATGATTATTTGTACTATCTGGATATTTTAAATAAAATGAAGTACGATTCAAAAAGTAAGGATATTGCATAACAAATTGGAACCAGATCGTGTGGTAATGAGTAAAATAGAATCTGAAAATCACTTGTGTATTTCAAGGAATCAGGTATGAACGAAAAGCAGAAATTAATGATCAAAATCGCTAAATTGTATTATGAAGGCGGTCTGACGCAAGATGCAATCTCGCAAAAGTTAAGATTGTCGCGGCCCAGGGTGTGCAGGTTGATGCAAGAAGCCATTGATGATGGCATTGTAAAGATCACAATTATGCAGGAGCCCGGGAGTCATGCCGAGATCGAACGTCTGCTTGAAACGAAATATAACTTGCTCGAGGTTGTTGTTTCAGACGTCGCAGAACCGCAAACATCTGAAACGATTGCGCACGATCTTGGCATGGCAGCTGCCGATTATTTTGGCAGGATTGTCCTTGATGGTGACATTATTGGCTTCACCTGGGGAGCGACGCTGGCATCTATGGTTGAGAACCTGGTCGCCGAAAGGAAATCAAAGTGCGTGGTGATGCAAATGGTAGGCGGACTTGGTGAACCTGAAGCCGAGTCACATGCCACGGGCCTGGTCAGTCGGGCAGCCATGACAATTGGCGGCAGCATGTGGCTGATGCCTGCTCCTGGCGTGGTAACCTCAGAAGAGTCTGCCAAACTTTTGCGCTCTGACAGGTCTATCTCTCAGGCGCTGGAACGGGTCAGCACTGTGAATATTGCTTTTGTCGGTATCGGTAATCCTACCCGTGATTCGTTGCTCATGCGTGATGAGTTCATTATTTCCTGGCCTGAGATGGAAGAGTTGATCCATCAAGGTGCGATTGGAGATATCAGCTTGCGTTATTACGATATCAATGGCCAATTAATCAATTCAAGCCTGAATAAACGAGTCATCGGTATTACTTTGGATGATATGCGAAAAATAAATCGTGTGGTCGGTGTTGCAGGCGGCGAAGAGAAATTCAACGCAATTTTGGGAGCCATTCATGGAAAACTGATCAATACGTTGATCACAGACACCAACACGGCAAACAGGCTTCTCGAGTATAACGATCAGATATAGAAGAAGCAGGCCCCCAAATCATTACGGATTGTTATAAACCAGGTAGACTCTGTCAGGTTTCTAAAAACATTTAAGAAAAAAATATCCATTAACTCCTTATAATAATTTATTCATGTATACTGAGCATCCAAAACCCGAAGTTCTGGTCACCATGTCAATTACGCAATCACAAATTGACAGGTTGGAAAAAACCTGTCACGTAGTGAAGGCGGGCTGGGGGCAAAACGGCGTGCGTCTCTGTGAAGACGAATTATGTGAAAAAATGATCGATACCGATATTCTTCTGGTCGGGTATGAGAAAATTACTGAAAAGGTTGTCCAAAGTGCAAAAAAATTAAAATTGATCGGAGTTTCCAGAGCAAACCCCGTCAATATTGATTTGGACTCGGTCAACTCAAGGAAAATCCCGATAATATTTTCGCCTGGAAGAAACTCGATTGCAGCAGCAGAATATACGCTAGGTTTGATGATAAATCAGGCGCGTAATATCACCTTGGGCGATAAATGCTTGCGGTCCGGTAAATTTCTTGGAGAGTGTCAGGATATATTGCTGGCCGAAAATCCATGTAATGATGTTATTTGGAATCTGGATGGAGATACGCCGTATATACAACTGAGAGGGTCTGAGTTGGCTGGAAAGACCTTGGGTTTGATTGGTTTTGGCAACGTCGCAGCCAGAGTCGCGCATCTTGCGAAAGCGTTTGATATGCGAGTTGTTACGTTCACTCCCAAAAGAGATAAAAAACGGGTCAAACAAGAGGGGATATCCATTGTTTCATTGGAACAATTGTTGGCTGATTCCGATTATATTTCACTGCACTGCAGTGTAAATGATGAAACAAAATCGATCCTTGATAGACAAGCTTTTTCGCAAATGAAAAAAACGGTATACCTTATCAATACTGCTCGAGCAAGCCTGATCGACCAGGAGGCGTTGATCAGCGCCTTGGAAAATAATAAGATTGGCGGAGCAGCTTTAGACGTCTTTTGGTATGAGCCGTTACCGGGGAATCATCCATTGCTAAGAATGGATAATGTGACTCTGACGCCCCATTTGGCTGGTTCTACATACGAGGTCCCTGAAAGACATTCCCGTATGATAGTGGACGACGTCTTTGCTTGGCTGGAGAATAAAAAGCCGAGGAATCTATATAATCGAGATGCAATTGACCGTTGAATAAACGGTAAACAAGGTTGCTTTTTGTTGTAGAGTCTCGGGTTTTGCTTTCATAAAAAAAACAAAAACTAGCTCCTCGGCCCGATTGGTCACTGATTTGTCTTTTCTTCCTTTCCCTTAATACTTTGCAAACGGGTGTTGATATCTGCGAGCTGATCTTCCAGCCATGATTTGCGCAATTGCAGTGACTCTTGTACGTTAACGTCCCTTTCGTCCAATACTCTCCAGCCAAAACCGCCGCCGCGCCGTGGGCGTCCTCCGCCGCAAGGCCCCAAGCCTCTTCCAAAACGACCGTTGCCAAACGGTCCGCTTCCATCCATTCCGGGCATATTGTTTCTCCTTTTTATCTGTTTCGGTTTGATCGATTTTGTCTTCTGCGGCCGAACAACAAGCCGAAGAAATTCCCCCAACCGCTTCCGCTTCGTAAAGGCGTTCCTGTTGCTGCGGATGATATCGGTTGAGCTGTTTTTGCGTTAGCGGGTTTGCAATTTCCCATTCCGCGACCGGTTCGTGATCCCTGACCGGCAGGGCCGCTTCCATCTCTTCCGGGCATGACTTGCTCCTTTCATTTTGCCGAAATTTTTTCAAGCAGCAGATTGATTAAAAATTGGCTGTTTTCCAATTCTTTTTTCCAGTTCTGCAGCACCTCTTCGCCCTGTTGGGTTAATTTGTAGGTGCGCCTTGGAGGTCCTTGCGTCTGATCGGTGTCCCAATCGGATTGCACCCAGGCCAGGTCTTCCATTTCACGCAAGGTTCGGTAGACCATGCTTGGATGCATGGTCCCCATCCCTAATAAATCGAGGTCGTTCAGTAAAGTGTACCCATGCCTGGGTTTTTCTTTGAGCAGCACCATAAGTGCCGGCTCAAGCAAGGAAGTTTTAAGGGGAGAATGACGGGCTCCGCGGTGCGGTCCGCCGTCCATTGCCCATCCTCTTCGGTGTCTTGGCATAGTCGAGTATCTCCTTTTCTGCATTTACTTTATAATACTATTCTCTATTTGTCAATAGCTAAAAAGAGAATAATCCCAAATAGACAATTGTCACATATATACAAATTAATATAATTATTTTAGGAGAAATATTTGCAATCATCAAAAAACATACTATAATATTAGTAAATCAGGTTAGTTGAACTGATATCTTTTCATTTTGCGTCACTTAAGGATTTTTTCGGAGTATATCTTGAGTAAAGAAATGAAATTCTTTCAGAGTTCCGCAGACCTTTTGGTCGGGCAGCGGTTAAAAGACATGCGCACAAAAAGTGGTTTTTCGCTGCGTGCTTTAGCCGACAGCAGTGGATTGAATATCAACACACTCAGCCTGATCGAAAATGGGAAATCCTCACCCTCGGTCAGTACGCTTCAGCAGCTGGCTTTGGCCTTGAATGTGCCCATAACGGATTTTTTTGAGTCAGAACCCCTTCAGAAGAACATCGTCTTTACCGGAGCCGATCAACGACCGACGCAGAACTTTGGCAGTACCGAGATGCAAAACCTGGGCAGAGACCTGACCGGCAACGCAGTCCAGCCCTTCGTGGTGACCCTGCAGCCCGGTATGGGCAGCGGCGAAAGCCAGATCGTGCATACCGGATTTGAGTTTGTCTACTGCCTGAACGGCAAAATCCACTATCGCATTGAACAGCAGGAGTTTGTGTTAAATGAAGGAGATAGCCTGCTTTTTGAGGCGCATCTTCCGCACTGCTGGGAGAACACCGGGGATTGCCCGAGTCAAATTTTATTAATTCTGTATCCAACCGATGAAAGAGAAAAACCGGGTGGACAGCATTTTTCAATTGAAGTTTTAAAAAAGGAGATCAACTTGAAAATCGCAACCATTACTGAAGACGGCAAGACCATCAGCCAGCATTTTGGCCGGGCACCATATTATCTTGTTTTAACCATTGAGGAAGGTAAAGTGGTCAACAAGGAAACCCGCGACAAAATGGGGCACAGTCATTTCCGTGATGTGCAACATACTGAGGATTCAAATGCACCCGGACACGGCATGGATTCGGAGTCTCATAATAAACACGTCAGCATGGCAGAGGCCATTTCAGATTGCAAGGCACTGCTGTGCGGCGGCATGGGCATGGGCGCCTACGAGAGTATGCGTCAGCTGAACATCCAGCCTATCGTGACGGACATCCGCGATATCGATGAAGCCGCGCAAGCTTTTATTGACGGCAAATTGGTCGATCACACCGAACTGCTGCATTAGTGATATGGATTAATGATGAAATTGATCCTGTCTGCACAAGAACCTACGATTGACGGTCCGATCGACCGCCGTTTTGGAAGATCACGCTGGCTGATCGGCGTGGAAACTGAATCAAACCAATGGGAAGCCTTCGAAAATCCCGGCGCCGCTCAATCCGGTGGGGCGGGGGTGGCTGCCGCGCAGTTTGTGATAGATCAAAAAGCCGACGCTGTCGTCAGTGGAGATTTTGGCCCACACGCTGCCGGCGCTTTTCGTTCTGGCGCTATCGAGATGCGGCTCTATAACGAAGCAGTTGCTACTGTTAAAGACGCTGTTGATCTTATGGTCAGGAATGAACTGAAGGTTTTTAAATAGAAATATTAAAAGGAGTACAGATTGCGTATTGCCATCGCCAGCGGAAAAGGTGGAACGGGCAAGACTACTGTTGCTGCGGCGCTTGCGTTCAGTCTGGCGGATAGTCATAAAGTTCGTTATTTTGACTGTGACGTGGAAGCGCCCAATGGGCACTTGTTTCTAAAACCTGACCTGACTTCCAGTCAGGAGGCTGTCATTCCGATTCCGCAAATTCAGACGGAAAAATGCACTGGTTGCGGCAAATGTGTTGAAGTCTGCCAGTTTCATGCTTTGGCCAGAATTGGCAAGACGATCATGACATTCCCTCAGCTTTGCCACGGCTGCGGCAGCTGCACTTTCAACTGTCCCGAAGACGCCATCCTTGAAGTCACAAATCGGATCGGCTTGCTTGAGCGAGGACTTACCCGCGAGGGCATACAATTTTTGCGGGGGATGTTGACCGTCAGCGAACCCATGCCTACGCCGATCATCCGGCAGTTAAAGAAATGGACTCCCTCAACGGAGGAAACGATCGATATTTTTGACGCGCCGCCCGGCGCGTCATGCTCGGTCGTTGAAACGATGCGGGGTGCTGATTTTGCCATCCTGGTCACCGAGCCGACACCGTTCGGATTGCATGACCTGCGCCAGATTGTTGGTATTGTGCGTGAAATGAACATTCCGGCGGGAGTGATCATCAACCGTACTGATAATGGAAGCGATGCAATCGACCGCTATTGTCAGCAGGAAGGTCTGGAGGTCTTCTATCGCATCCCCTTTGAACGCAAAATCGCCGAGGGGATTGCCAGGGGGCAGCACCTGTTGCAGATCCATCCTGAATATCAGCAGGACTTCATAAAGATCTATTCCAAAATTGGAATGGAGGCCTGAATGCCGCAGCTTGAAAAAGGCGGAAAATGGGTATTCGGATGGACGACAGTTGGGCAAGACTTGGACGTGCTCGTCCCCCCCGCGGCATATCAGGAATATGGATTTCAGCCGCATGAAGAAGTGGTTTTCCTGCGCGGCAGCCGTACTTCCGGCGGATTCATCATGGGAAAGCGCAGCAAAGTGTTGGCTTCGATCGTCAAGATGCGCATCGTTGCGGAAGGGCTAATGGGCGAGATGATGCATGTGCGTTTGCCTTCTTCTCTTGGATTCAATGGCGGCGATAAACTGTTAGTGGTTCGGGGCAGCGGGCTGGCATTGAGTTTTTTACACCACGGACGCATCTATGAAGAGGCCTTGCGCCACCCTGAAATTGAGGAATTCAAATCATGAAGCAAATGGTAGTTTTAAGCGGCAAGGGGGGAACGGGCAAGACCAGCGTGAGCGCAGCCCTGGCTCATCTTTCTTCCGTTTCAGCCGATATGCCGAAGCCTGTTCTCGTTGATGCCGACGTGGATGCGGCCAATCTGAGCCTGCTTTTAAAGCCTCAAATCGGCCCTGCCAATGAGTTTTGGGGAGGTTCACTGGCGTTTATTGATGAGCAGTTGTGTCAGAATTGCGGCGAATGCAGCACCGTTTGCCGGTATGACGCAGTGTTCCCTGAGCCTTCCGGAAAGCCGGTTTACTATGTTGATCCGATTGCTTGTGACGGCTGCGCGGCCTGTGTTTACGCCTGCCCGCAGAACGCCATCGCAATGCAGCAACAGCAAGAAGGGCTCTGGTTCCAGTCTGAGAGTTCAAGCGGAGCTTTATTCCATGCGGAATTATTCCCCGGCAGAGAGAACTCAGGCAAACTGGTCACCCTGGTCAAACAGCAGGGACGTCTCTTTGCTGAAGAGAACGACCGCGACCTGGTGATTATCGACGGACCTCCGGGGATTGGCTGCCCGGTGATCTCGGCTTGCGCCGGTGTTGATCTGGGGCTGGTGGTAACAGAACCGGGTTTGTCTGGTCTGCACGATCTGACCCGCGTTTTACAAACACTTGCTCATTTCAAGATACCGACTGTGATCTGCATCAACAAGGCCGATCTATATGAAGATGGCGCACGGGAAATCCTGTTCTTTGCGGCTGAGCAGGATATTGAGGTGGTGGGAGAAATCCCTTTCGATGAGAGCGTTTCGCAAGCCGTTCTGCAGGGTGTGCCGGTTACCGCCCTTGATCCTGAATCCAGAGCCGCACTCGCTCTCCAACATGTCTTCAAGAGGACAACGGAGATCCTGCAATTGGGAGGCGTCCATGCAAAATGAAGCATTGATGAATGAAGTCATCGACAAGTTGTCAACGGTGATTGATCCTGAAACCGGGGTGGACGTGATGCGCATGAAACTTGTGCAGGATATTGCCATTAATGAAAAAATGAAGATCTCATACAAATTCAGGCCTTCATCCCCTCTTTGTCCGATTGCTGTCCCGTTGGTTCTTGATATCATTCATGCCATACGTGAAGTTCATGAGATTTCCGGGCAGGACGTGACCGTTGTCGATTACGTCCAGGCGGATGAATTAAACACGATGTTGAAATCAGTTTTAGGTGGATGATGAAAATTACCTGCATTGTGGATAATCAGGTTCTTGAAGGCGCAGAAATGCGACGTGAACATGGTTTGTCATTCTGGATAGAGACGGATGGCGGTTGCGTCCTTTTTGACACAGGTCAAACGGCTGAAGTGCTATCACACAACCTGAAATTATTGAATATCTCTCCGAAGCAGGTCAAGCTGCTGGCGCTCAGCCACGCCCATTACGATCACACGGGTGGACTGAACGTAATTCTTGAAAATAAGAATCATCCGACCATCTTTTCGGTTTTGGATCTTTTTACACCTCGCTATAAACTTGGAAAGAATGATGAAGAACAATTTATTGGCATCGAGTTTTCCAGGGAAGGTCTATCGGAAATGGCAGAGCTCCGGTTATCCGATCAGCCGGCTGAGATTCTGCCGGGTCTGTGGACGACAGGCATGATCGCGAACCGGACGGAACCGCAGGGTATAAATAAAAACCATTTCATTTTCTCGCAAGGCAGACGGATTCCTGATCCATATCTTGATGATATGTCGTTGGTCAGGCAGACAAATTCGGGGCTGATCTTGATCTGCGGCTGCTGTCATGCCGGCTTGCTGAACACAATAGATCATGTAAAACAGAATTTTTCAGCGCCGATTCGAGCCATTATTGGCGGAATCCACCTCAAACCGGCTGATGATGCCACGATCGATTACGTTATCCGGAAGTTGAAAATAGTTGCGCCTGATACTGTCTATTATTTGAATCATTGCACAGGTGATAATGCTTTTGATAAATTCACAAATGCTTTTCCCGGGCAGGTATTGCGGTTTCCTGCCGGGATGAGCCTGGATTTTAATGAAAATGTGAAATTAACCTCAAAATGAATTATGATTTATGGGTTCTTGGATAAAAACATACGATTCCCACCTGAATCCTGTTTACATGGGTAGTTCGTTCTACAAAACAGGAAATTGAAATAAGGAAAACCTATGGCAAACATTCTTTACGATATTCAATCCGATTTGCTGGCATTTCTAGTACTCTTGAGTCTAATTGTCGGGTTGATCGTCTCTTTTATTTATTTTTTCAACCCCGAAAAGTTTTCTGCTCATCCGAAACGATCATCCATTACTCCAATTATCATGACCCTTCTTGGACTTCCGGTATTGATCGATCTGGTACGAGTAGGAGGGCTCGGTACTTTTTTCTCGATATTATTGCTTCTGGTTTTATTCTGGAACCTCTATGTTATTGTTTCTCATCTATTGAAAAAGAAATTTGGTTCTTTTGTTGAAAACGGTGGCATCGCAGTTTTTCCTGCACTCATTTTTGGCGGTTGTCTGACGGCAGGCTATCTGACTTATGTTGAGATCACGTCGTCTCTGACGATTTGCGGAATTGATTTTCCCGGCTGCGGGACGGTGCAGTCCAGCTCCTATGCGAAGCTGCTGGGATTCTTCCCTGTTGCGCTTCTCGGGTTGCTCGGCTATCTGGCGATTCTTGCTACTTGGCTCATTAACCGGTCGAAACTTGAACAGGTGAAATCGTTCACAGCCTATATCCAATGGGGATTATGCCTGTTTGGAGTGGTTTTCTCAATGTACCTGACTTATATTGAAGTCTTTGTCCTACGCGCAACGTGTTCGTGGTGCATTACTTCAGCAGTTTTAATGAATTTGCTGCTCTGGTACTCGACCTCTCCGGCGTCTGCCGCTTGGCTGAAGCGACAAAAAGAATTGGAAGAAGAACTTGAAGATGGTGAGGATTAGGATCTAACAGTGTTCGTTTTTGGACCGGTACCTTCCAGGCGTCTTGGTTCCAGTCTTGGGATCAATCATATACCCCCGAAGCATTGTCCATATTCATGCGTGTACTGCCAGGTGGGCCGCACGACCGGTTTAACTGTAACAAGACAGTCGTTTTTTGAAGTCAAAGAAATTGCCGCAGAAGTTAGAACCCGCATTAAAGAATGCCGCAGAAATGATATTCCGATCGATTACCTTTCATTGGTGCCTGATGGCGAACCGACACTTGATCTCAACCTGGGGGCGTTGATCTGTGAACTCAAAAACTTTGACCTTCCGGTGGCGGTCATTTCTAATTCTTCTTTACTGCCCTCCGCAGATGTGCAAGAGGCCTTGCTTCAGGCGGATTGGGTATCTATAAAGATTGACTCTGTGCTTGAAAAAGAATGGAGAACTATTAACCGCCCTTATGGAAAACTGGATTTAGAGGCCATCCTGTCAGCGGTGAAAAATTTCTCGGGTATATATAAGGGCACACTTGTTACCGAGACCATGCTGGTTGAGGGAATTAACGACAATTCAAATTCGATCCATCATCTTTCACATTTTCTTGGAGAGTTGCGCCCGCATCGAGCCTACCTCTCAATTCCGATAAGACCGCCTGCAGAAGAGCGTGTAAAGCCGCCTTCAAACGCTGTATTGTCGGAAATCATCAGAATCCTGCGGCAGGAACACAATTTCATCCAGCCGCTTTTTGAGAACGAGCAGCAGGGTTTTCTTTCTACAGGCGATCTGCGTCGTAACATACTGGAAATTACTGCTGTTCATCCGATAAGGGAAAGCGCACTGCGGGATATGGTATTCCAATCTGGCAATGACTGGCAGGTCATTGAAAAAATGCTGGATGATGGACAATTAATCAGGATTCAATATGCAGGTGAGGCTTTTTTTAGAAAGAATCTGACGGAATCATTTGGATCATAACGCCACTAAAACAAACACGGAGAATAGATAATGAGCATTTTTGATGAAATACTTTCGTCTCTGCCGGAAAAACCGATCGCCGTACGTAAGGTGATCATTGGCGTGCATTGGACGCTGGTCTGCAGCAAGTACGCCGGTTTGGGGTCCACTTTGGTGAACTGCGGACCGCACGGCCATTCTCACATGCGAGAGGTGGGCGATCTGCTCAACAAGAGTGCCCAGGAACTGGCCGGCTGGATCAAATCGGACAACTTGCTGGAAGCTTCAGTGGGCATTGCCGCGATCAATTCCTTGCTTGACGTCGATGAAGCCCAACTGGTTGAGATCAACGCGGCAGAAGTTCTGGCGCGCCGTGCAGCCGGGAAGAATCTGGCTATTGTTGGACACTTCCCGTTTGTTGAGAAGATCAGATCGAAGACGGCTAACTGCTGGGTGATCGAAAAAAGACCCTATGGCGACGATTTCCCTGAAGAAGCTGCTTCGCAATACCTCCCGCAGGCAGACGTTGTGGCTATCACCGGCACCTCGTTGATCAACCACAGCATCGAATCACTTTTGTCATTGTGTAAACCGGACACTGTATTAATGCTGCTTGGACCTTCCACACCGCTTACGCCTGTTCTACTAAAAAGAGGGATCACCTATCTCTCGGGTTCACGTGTTGTCGATGAAGAAGCGGCGGCGCTGACCATTCAACAGGGTGCTTCGTTCCCGCAGGTTAATGGCGTCAAGGTGGTTACCCTGTCAACTGAGAAATGAGTCAAGATGACAGAGTATCATCCGATAGGTGTTCTGCATACTTCCATTTTGGACAAATCGGGCCCGATCCAGTCTTCGCGTTCTGACTTGCCGGGGTCAGCCGAGTTGTTTCAGGAATTTGAGCAGGGGCTGCAGGGAATCGAAGATTTTTCTCACATTTATCTGATCTATGAGTTTGACCGTTCAACTCTGCCGCTTTCCATGACGGTAAAGCCGTTCCTGGATGACCATGAAAGGGGATTGTTCACAACCCGTTATCCTCGCCGGCCGAATCCCATTGGATTATCGATCGTGCGCATTTTGTCGCATCATGACAATGTGGTCGAATTTCAGGGCGCGGATATGCTGGATAACACCCCTTTGCTGGATATCAAGCCCTATATTCCTGATTTTGACGTTTTTGAGGTTAAGAAAACCGGATGGTATCAGAACCGGGCAAAGCAATAAGAAGGATCGTTTCGGAGAGGTATGAATACTGCAAATTCAAACTTACAAGATTCCGCTTCACAAACATCAGAGGAATCTCAAAATCATATTGATAAAATTATCGCGGTTGCCGGTGGAAAGGGGGGAGTCGGAAAAACCTTTGTTACCGGTTTGCTTGCCGTGTTGTTGACCTCAAAAGGATATCGAGTGGGCATCCTCGATGCGGATTTTGCCGCATCTTGCATTCCCACCTATTTTGGAGTTAATGGCCCGATCAGCCGGGGACGATATAGCTTTTTGCCTCCTCAAACGACAACCGGTATTAAGATCATCTCGGCCGATTTTTTCCTTGGCAGCGGGGATCAAAAGATCGTCTGGAAGGAAGCGCTGATCAGCAATGTCGTCAAGGAATTGTGGTCCGAGATGGAATGGGGAGAACTGGATTATCTGTTGGTGGATATGCCGCCCGCGAACTCGGAAGCGGCTGTGACGATCTTGCAGACCATACCTGTTTTAGGCGCAGTCATGGTGACCACCCCTCAGACCGTATCAAACAATGTGACCAAAAGATCCATCAGTCTTTATCAACGCATGAACGTGCCAATTGTTGGGATCGTTGAGAATATGATATTCCCGAAGACTCCAGCATCAGTGGATGGGCAACAAACCTTTGATGGATATGAACAGGAACCTGTCTCTGAAGCTTCGCAAATTGAGGTTTTATCTCGACTGTCGTTTGATCCGCAGTATTGCGAATTATGTGATGATGGCAAGCTAGATGAATTACAAATCGGTGATTTGGGAGGATTCTTTGAGTCGTTCTTGAAGTCGGTTGCTTCTATTGAAAAAGATCTCAACAATAAGTTCAATCAGCAAACTGAAATTTTGGAAGTACAAGAAGAGCAACCGGTTGAACCGGCACAATCCGGCTCATGTGTGGATAGTGGATTGTCAGGTGAAGGAGGGCAGCCTTTTTCGGATACAGTGGTTCACCTGATCCGGAGCAGGGAGAACGTCGGTACACTTGAGAATCCAGATGGACAGGGGCTCTTCACAGGCAGCTGCGGAGACCGCATGCAGATCGATCTAAAGATCATTGCCGGGAGGATCCTTGATGCAAAATTCCTTGCAGATGGCTGCGGCGTAACTTACGCTTGTGGCACGATGATTACAAAGATGGCATTTGCCAGGAAATTGGATGAAGCCAACCAGATCACGTCTGATGAATTGATTGAAGCGTTGGACGGTCTGCCGGATGACCATCTACACTGCGCTGAATTGGCGGTGATGACCTTGCGTGAGGCGGTGATTGACGCCGTTGAAGGGCATCGAAACCGAAAGGAATGAACCTGACAAGAATATAGCGCGTTGAGACAAAATAAGCTTTTCGTAAACCCGTAATCAAAATGGTTGCGGGTTCTCTTTTTTAGTTTGTCTTTTTTACTCCGATTTTCTTGAACAGCTTCTTTTTTATTCATAAAATAATTAAAAAACTCTAACGTAATTTGTAAATCAGACTACTTGTGTAGGATTAAAGACTAATGTAAACTATATTCAGCGAAGGTGTTTTTGGTAAAATCTAAGTTTTTTATTGGTTTAAGGTTATTAATGGTATTGGGATTATTGGGTATGCGATCCTTCTGTAGAGGAGTTAACGCTTCAATGAGACGCGCCGGCAGAGAGAGTAATCATTATTTGTTAAGTCGGGGGTAAACATTGTCTAAGACCGAAAAAGTAAGCCGACAAAAAAACGACAGTCCAGAAAGCGTTCAAAGATTACCGTATAAATACCTGGTTGAAACTGCGCTTGAAGGAATCTGGGCTATTGATGAACATGCCAACACGATTTACGTAAATGAAAGTATATGTGGCTTGTTGGGGTATTCGTATGAAGAAATGATTCACCAGCCTTTTTCATCATTTATTCATCACGATGAAATTATCGACCACAATCAGAAAATGGCTCAGCGCAGTAAAGGCGTTCAGGAAGTTTATGAGCGCAAATTCATTAAAAAAGACGGCTCAGAAATATTGATGACGGTTTCTGCCCGACCGATCTTCGACGATGATGGACAATTTGTGGGATCTTTTGGGCATTTCACGGATATCACTGAATCAAAGAGGCGTGACCGTGCGATTCAATTGGTCATGAAAACACAGTCTGAATTGTCACTTATAACCGATGTTGACCACGTATACCAATTAATAGGATCAAGAATTGAAGAATTGCTCCCGGAGGGGATTATCGGTCTGATCTCAGTGGATGACAGGCAGCATGCCTTTGTCATCACGCACTTATTCGGAATTGACAAAGAATTTGATGATCTGGTAGAGCGGTTAAATGTAGATCCGAAAAAGATTTTGTATCCGATAAAAAATGCCCCTCTTTATGAGTTGGAAATTTTTCGATCCGGAAAATTTCAGGAGTATAAAGGCGACTTATATCAGCTCTTAATGAAAAAAATCCCTAAAAGTGTTACGAAAGCTGTTGAAAAACAACTTCAAATAAATTTTATTCGTATGATGGGATTTGTATCTGAGGGTAATTTTTTTGGGGGACTCATTGTTGTAAGCAAAACAGATTTGGCAGCATATTCTGACGCGATTGAAACTATTATCCAGCAAGCGACTCAAGTGATCAAACGGCTTCGCTCAGAGGAATACAAAATATTGAGTGAAGACCGGTTGAAAAAAACCTTTGAGGCGATTGATGATGGATATTGGGATTGGAATGTAAAAACCGGACATATTTTGGTAAATGATAAATGGTATACCATGCTTGGTTATACCCCCGGAGAATTTGACTCTACTTATGAAAACTTCTGTAAGTTGGTCCATCCAAACGATTGGGAGAAGACAAAGGGCCAGATTGAACAGGCATTAAAAAGTTCTGATTCATTCTACAGCGTTGAATTCCGATTGAGGACGAAGTCGAACGAATATAAACACATCTTGTCGCGCGGAAAAATCATTCTCCCTACAAACAACAATGAAGCAGTCCGCATGGTTGGAACCCATGTGGATATTACCGATCGCAAGCGATTGGAACAAATGCAGGAATTGTTCTACGACACACAGCGAAAACTGGTTCAAGTAGATAATTTTAACGAACTCTATGAGCTGGTCGGGAATAGCATTGTCAATCTTTTGCCAGAAGGCTATGCCGTTATTACCAGAAGTGACATATTATCCAAGACAGTAAAAGTTGCTGGTTTCTACGGTTTTGGGAAAAAACTGCCGCTGTTGATGAAGAAGTTTAATCTTTCTTTTTCAAATTTTGATATTAAGGTCGAGGATATCGAAAAAGACGCGCTTGCTATATGGCAGAAAAATTCCCTGGTTAAATACGATTACGGAATTTACGGAATTGTCACAAAAAAAATCCCAAAATCGATTTGTCAGTCTATTGAGAAGCTCCTTGAAATCAACGAAATTTACGTAATGGGTTGCAGCTGGAATCATCAGGATTTTGGTGGATTTGTTATCCTTTTGAAAAATGGTTTGGGTGAATACAGACAATATATTGAGACGCTGATCAATGACACTGCAATTGCCATTAAGCGAATTCTGACTGAAGAGGTTTCTCGTACAAACCAGGCTCGCTATCGGAACATTTTTGAAAAAAGTCCGGTTGGAATTGTGACCATTGGAACCGATTTAAAGTTTATCAGTGCAAATCATGAATTTTGTAAATTCATCGGATATACAGCAGCTGAAATCGAGGCGCTCGGATTAAAGGACGTTACTCATCCAGATCATATCAAGAACGATTTGGAACAGGTAAATGCATTATTGGCAGGAAAAATAAGCGGCTTTTCTTCTGTAACCCCTTATATCCGAAAAAACGGAGAGGTCAGGTGGGGTAGGATCCTTGTTAATATGGTCAATGAAAAGCAAGGAGAAAAACCTTATTTGCTGGCCATGATAACCGATATTTCGAGAGAGAAAATTGCTGAAGAAGCCATAAAAGAAAACCAACGCTTTTTGGAAATGGTTTTGGATACCATTCCAAATTACGTCTTTGTCAGAGATATTGATGGGAAATATCGGTTGACCAATAAAAGCTTTGCAGAAGCTATGGGATCAACGACTGCAGATATTTTTGGGAAAACAGATAAAGAGTTGGGAAGCAGGACAAAATTAGCCGATTACGTAAGCAAGCAAGACAGAGAGATTATAAAAACCGGAAAAGATTGGATCAATCCGGATTTGGAAATTCTATTTCCACGTATTGGCATGAAATCCGTGCAATTAGTGAAGCGAGCCCTTCCGGATACAAAAAACAAGAAGCCGGCAGTATTGGGCATTATCACGGACCTGTCTGAACAGAAAAAAATGAAGCAAGCTCTGGAAGAGAGTGAAGAACGTTACCGCACCCTCGTTGAGAGTTCACCTGCCGGAGTGATGCTTTCTCAGAACAACAAAATAATTTATGCCAACAGATCAGCGCTGCGCTTATTCGGTTGCAAAAAAACGAATGAGTTGGTTGGAAAAAATGTCTTGAGCTTCGTTCATTCAGATTCTTTGGAACTGGTGACGAAAAAAATCCTTGATCCTGAATGGGCCGTCACTAACTTGCCGATGGAAATTAAGATCAAACGTAAAGACGGAAAGATTTGTGAAGTCGAGTCAATATCGACTCAAGTTACCATCAATTCTGAAAGTGCGATCCTCGTCTTTGCACAAGATATCACCGACCGAAAACTGGTTGAAGTAGAAATTCAAAAACATTCCGAAGACTTGAGCTTGTTGAAGCGATTGAATGATTCGGTAAATCGCGGTGATCCGCTTCAGCAAAGCCTTGCTTCTCTCGTGGAGGATGCAAAACGGATATTTTCATCCCTGGGCGCGGCCGTCTATCTATTAAGTGCTGATAAAAAGCATCTTGAATTACAAAGTTATCAGATCAAAGCAGAAGTTTTAATTTGGCTTGAACAGAAGATGAAAATCAAGATCCCATCCGCGAAGATCGATCTTGATAAAAGCGTTCTCTATAAAGAGATCCTGAAAGAAAAGAAATTCCGACTAATTGATGACCGCGCAATGATTATTCAATTAATGGCCGAGTTTGCCAACAGCAGCCTTGTAAGACGATTGTTGCCGTCGATCCTGAATAAACTGGCTATTCACAGCGTAATAGCCATCCCTATTATTTCGAATGATGAAAGCGTCGGATTGCTTGAACTCTCCAGCTTGTCGCCGTTCACCAGGGATGACCTGAATCGTCTGGAATTGATCTCTTCAGAATTAGGATCGATATTACGGCGCAGACAGGCTGAAAGTGCGCTCAAAGAAAGTGAAGCGAATTTCAGGCAAATCGTTGAACGATCCAATGACATTTTCTTCCGGCAGGATTTTGACACATTGCGAATGGACTATATCAGTCCCATTGTTTCAAGTGTGCTTGGCTTTGAAGTCAATGAAATAAAAGGGATTAATGTAGAAGCGATCGTTAAATATATTCATCCGGAAGACTTGGAAAAGTTTGCCGATTTCAAAAAAAACCTGCTCCGCAATTGGCGGAAAGGTGAAAGCTATTACACAGTTGAATTTCGATTGAGAACCAAACAGGGAGACTATAAATGGTTCATCGGCAATTACTCCTTGCTTTTGGATGAGGACGACAAACCAAAAACGATCATGTGTACCCTTGCTGATACAACCGAAAGGAAACATTACGAGCAATCCTTGCGGTTCAGGGTAAAACTGATGCAGTTGGCTTCAGGATTATCTACTGACGAATTATTACAAGTCATACTTGAGGAAATTGAGGAGATCACAGACAGTAAGATCGGTTTTTATTTTATTTTGGAAGATGATGAACTCTCTATTGAACATCATATTTGTTCGATCGGTGACTATGGACAATTAGTGAAGGGAGATCATGCCGAAGATAATTGTTTTGATAGTTGTGGCAGCGTTTGGCAGGATTGCTTAAAGTCCCGTAGACCGTTGATCGTCAATGACAGTGAGATTTTCAAGGAAGTGAATGAAGCGAATGATAAACTGTTTGAGATCAACCGGGAACTGGTCGTTCCAGTAATGAGAGAAAATCGTATCGTTTCCGTTTTAGGTGTCGGAAATAAAATGTCTGACTATACGATTAATGATTTGACCACTGTATCAAAACTTGCCGATCTGGCCTGGGATATCGTGGAAAACAAGAAAATTGAAGCAGAATTGCAGGAGAGCGAAGCCATCTTTAGCGCTTTTATGGAAAACAGCCCGGTTTACGTCTTTTTCAAAGACAAACAAATACGGGCCAAACAATTAAGCCGGAATTATGAACAGTTGTTGAAAAAGCCGCTTGATCAACTTATCAATAAAACCATGGACGAAATCTTTCCGACTTCGATGGCAAAGGATATGATTGAACAAGATAAAAAGGTTTTGTCAGGACAAAATACAGAAATAGTTGAAGAAGAACATAACGGGCGTTTTTTTACAACGATTCGATTCCCGATCTTTATAGATGGATCTATACAATATGTGGCCGGTTTTACGATTGATAATACGAAACGCGTTCTCTCAGAGAAAAAACTGGCTGAGAGCGAAGAGATGTACCGTCTTATTTCTTCGGTTGTATCTGATTATCTGTTTTCTTCCATAGTAACGGAAGATGGCGACCTCGATTTGCAATGGGTGGCCGGCGCATTTGAAACCATGACAGGTTATGCCTTACCTGAATATAAAGAAAAAGGCGGCTGGCGGAAAATGCTTTATCCGGGTGATAAAGCCGTTGATGATCGCGACATGCAAAATCTGATGCAAAACAAGAAGGTGATCACAGAAGTACGTACAATAAAAAGGGATGGTTCCATTGTTTGGGTACGAGTCTATTCTCAGCCGATTTGGGACGAAGAAAAGAACAAGTTGGTTGGAATAAATGGAGCAGTGCAGGATATAACTGAACGCAAGAAAGCTGAAGAAGAGATACAGAAAAGCGCCAGGGAATTTGAAGCCCTTTATGAATCAGCCAGAGATTTTTCACTGCACCGTGATCCTTATGTGATCCTTAGTACAATCACTGATCGCGCTTGTACGCTTTTTAATACGCTCAATGCTTTTGTTTATATTTATGATCCTGATACAGACGAATTGGTATTGAGATTTAATAAGGAATATCCAAGCTCTTTGGGGTTGAGATTAAAAATGGGTGAAGGCCTTTCCGGAATCGTGGGACAGAAAAAAGTTCCCATGTTTATTAATGATTACCAGTCTTGGCCTGGGCATTTGCCTGAATATGCTGATTCTCAGATTGCGGCAATCATGTGTGTACCGATGCTTTATGCAGGGCAGCTTATCGGTGTCTTGGGAATTCACGAGAATCACCCCAGCGAGATAACCTTTTCTGAGGAAGATGCACATTTTCTTTCATTGTTCGCATCACAAGCTGCTGCCGCTATTTATAGTGCTGATCTTTTTGAACAATTACGCCAAAATGCAGCGGAACTTGAAGGAAGAGTCGATGAGCGTACCAAGGAATTGAGGACGAAGAATAAGGAACTGGAAACCTTCACCTATACCGTATCTCATGATCTTAAAGCACCCTTAAGAGGAATTTCCGGGTATTCATCCCTTTTAATGGAAGACTATGCCGACCAACTTGATGATGAAGGCAAGCGGTACCTTAGTAACCTGGTCAACTCTACCGAACGTATGAATTTGTTGATCGAAGATCTTTTATCTTATTCTCGTGTAGAAAGACGTGAGATCAAAAAATCGAGTATTAACCTGAATGAGCTTGTTGAAAAAACGATCAATGAATACCAACAAGATATAAAATCAGAAAACATACAGTTTAAATTACAAATAGAGTATGGTACATTAATCACAGACCGTGAAGCTCTATCTCAGGCATTGAGAAACCTTATTGATAATGCCGTAAAATTCACCAAAGGCTGCAAAAATCCTGAGATTGTCATTAGAAGTGAAAAGGTTGAAAATACATGTCTGATTTCAATTCAGGATAATGGAATCGGATTTGAAATGAAGTATTATGACAAAATCTTTGAGATATTCCAAAGACTTCACCTTACCGAGGAATATCCGGGAACAGGGGTGGGGTTAGCGGTGGTACGTAAAGCGATTGAAAGATTGGGCGGCAAAATTTGGGCTGTAAGTGAGCCTGGTTCTGGGTCAACATTTTATTTGGAATTACCACTATGACACATAATATGGATGCATTAAGTATTTTGTTGGTAGATGACAATCAAGTGGATATTGATTTGACCATGATGGCATTTGCACGAGTTGATTTCAAGAAACCCGTACAGATTGCAAGAGATGGCGCTGAAATGCTTGATATTATTAAATCTTGGGAGTTTAATAATCCTATACCTAAGTTGATCCTTCTGGATATCAATTTACCAAAGGTATCAGGGTTGGAAGTCTTGCGGGTGTTAAAGGAAACAGAAAAAACCAGGCAAATACCGGTCGTAATGTTAACGTCGTCAAATAATGATGCGGATATAAACAAAGCTTATGAATACGGCGCTAATTCTTACCTGATCAAACCGGTTGATTTCGATCAATTTATCGTTTTAACAAAGATCGTTTGTGATTATTGGATTCAGCTTAACGTTAAGCCGGAGGCGAAACAATGAAAGTTCTCTACATAGAGGATAATCCACTGGATGCTGACCTTGTCCGCATTACGTTAAAAAAATGTGGAGATGAGTTTGATTTCGAATGGGCAAATGGTATGGAAGAAGGTTTGTCCAGGTTAAAGGCTGATGATCCATGTAAATATGACCTTGTCCTTAGTGATATGCACCTTGTGGACGGAACCGGACTAACAGTTCTTACAGAAATTCGTAAAGCTGCCATACCTGTCGCTGTTGTGATGGTTACCGGTCAGGGAGATGAAGATACGGCAATTGCATCCTTGAAGACTGGCGCGACAGATTATATTGTGAAACGCCAAAACTATCTAAAAGATCTTCCAGATACTCTCCGCAATGCCATGAAAGTGTATAGCGAAAAAGCTGAAACAAGGCATGAAGGCATTCGCGTTTTGTATGGTGAACATAATATTACAGATATTGACCTCACAACGCGTTTTCTGAAAACACATGCTCCGCAAATCGATATGGAAATTGTTACCACTGCCGAGGAAATGCTGGAAGTGATCAGCATCCTGGAAAACAAGAATCAATTTGATGCCTTTTTGATCGATTATCATTTACCTGGTCCGGGTGTTATTGAATTGATCAAGAAAATCCGGGCGAAAAACATTGAAACACCCATTATTGTGATCACCGGACTGGGGAGTGAAGAGGCCGCTGTTGAAATACTAAAGCTAGGCAATACGGATTACGTTGTAAAAACCAGCGGATATCTCATGCGTTTACCGGTGATTTTAGAAAATGCACATCATTTGTTGATGCTTCAGAAAGAAAAAGAGGCATTGCGCATCAGTGAACAACGCTTCAGACTTTTGGCAGATAATGCTTTGGATGTCATTTTCCGCATTAAGGTCAGCCAGCCGGTGGCAATCGAATACATCAGTCCTGCTGTTGAAGGCGTGACGGGGTACTCGCTTGAAGAGTTATATGCCGATCCGCTTTTATTGGTCCAACGATCAACCTACACCGCGGAATCGGATGGATTCAAGCAATGGATTGAGAGATTAGGCGACCCCATGTTTAACCTGCCGTTTGAACGCAAAGACGGCAAAAAGATCTGGATCGAATTACGAAGTAACGTAATTCGCAATGATAAAGGCGAACCTGAATACCTTGAGGGGATTGGACGCGATATCACGCAGCGCATCCAGGCTGACCAACAATTGCATGAGCAGATGGAACGGATCAATGCACTTCACCAGATTGACAAGGCTATTACATCGTCATTTGATCTGCGGGTGACGTACCAGGTATTGCTGGATCAACTCAGGCAGGTTCTGCACGTTGACGCCGCGGCCATTTTGCAGTTTGAATCGGACCTTATTCAGTATCAATATCTGACAGGGTTGGGTTTCAAGACTTTGGAACCGGCTATTAGAAATGCTGTGCGGCATTCTCCGCTGCCATCTGAAGCGATCGCCTCAAAGAAAACCGTTCAGATCAATCTTGACGGCGGACAAATCTTCTCTCCGGCATTAACTGAAATATTGGAATCAGAAAAAATTGTAAAGTATATTGCCACGCCGATGGTGATCAAAGGTCAGATAAAAGGCGTTCTGGAGGTCTATCACAAATCAAGACTGGATCCGACTCGTGAATGGATCAGTTTCCTTGAAGCGCTGGCGCAGCAGGCAGCCATCGCACTGGATAATTCTCAGAACTTCCTGGAACTTCAAAAATCCCAGTCGGTGCTGTTGCAGGCCTATGATGATACCTTGATGGGTTGGGCCAACTTCCTTGATCTGCGCGACAAAGAAACTGAAGGCCACACCGTGCGCGTTCTTGAGCGTACGATGAAGGCGGCTCAAAGGTTGGGTGTCCGTGAAGAAGACATGGAACACTTGAGGCGCGGAGTGTTACTTCATGACATTGGCAAGGTAGGTGTTCCCGATCACATTCTTAATAAACCGGGCTCCTTGACCGATGATGAATGGGTCATCATGAAAAAACATCCAGAGTATGCCTATCAGATGTTGTCTCCGATCGGGTTCCTGAAGCCGGCTTTGGATGTGCCTTATTGCCATCACGAAAAATGGGATGGCAGCGGATATCCACGCGGACTAAAAGGAAAAGAGATTCCATTTGTGGCAAGGATTTTTACGGTTTTTGACGTTTTTGATGCCATTACCAACGATCGAATTTATAACAAGGCCCGCACTAAAGATGAGGCGATTGATTACTTACGCGAAAATGCCGGTATCATTTTTGACCCGGACATTTTGGACGTTTGTATTGAAGTGATCAAAGAGAAATAACAGGAACCTATTTGGACTTTGATTTTCCGATTTTCTTGGCTTTAGAGTATTGCATGGCACCTTGAACGAGTTGGACCAAGCCAAACGCGGCTGCGGCCATGATCAAAAAGTCCATGTTGCCGGTCGAGTTTGCCTGGCTCATCGTAAATATGTAAAGAACGGCTGCCACAAGAATGAAAATGCCGCCGGTGATCAGGAGTTTTCTGGCTCCTTCAAGGGTGGCTTCCTGGTAGAGTTTTATTCTGGCTCCTCCCTTGATATAACCTTCAAGACCGTCTTCATCGACAACCTTTACCCAACCTTTGTCGCCGTCCTCAATCACTTCGGTGGCTGTCAGGATGGTTTTCTTGGGGTAGCTCTTGGCGATCTTGCTCTCATTATCGGGAGCCTCATACATATCCAGAGTGGCGGTAATGGTTTCAATCTGTTTAATAGTGAATATTTTGGTTTCACCTGCCATATAACCAACCAGTCCTGATGGCAGTGTTACTTCCACCCAGACTTCACGTTTTTTTCTGGAGACTTTACCCAATTCAAACTCATCACCTTTACGGATGGTACCTACTGAAAGTGTCTGGCTGCTGGGTTCCCCATAAATTTTTACTTCTTCTTCAACAAGTCTTGCCTTCATGGCTTCCTCACGCTTTCTGTATTAATAATTTCTTTGGGTTTTTATGTAATATTTTCGTGTGCCCAATTATGGGCTTCTGCAACTTCAATAGCCCAGGATTCGTTTGCCATATTGATTTCCAAAGGTACAGTTGACAGTTCCTGTTCGCTATCCAATACGTGGGTTGTGATTTCAGCCCGTGGATAGGAATCAATTCCGGGGTGTTTTTTTTCAAATTCAGCCAATACCCGATTGTGAAATTTCCTTTGACTCAGCCAGGTCAGTAATAATACAATGACTCCAATAACAACCGGCAATTGCCAGATGTGTTTTATTGGTGTCAAAAAGTCAGATTCAGGAATAAAGGGGGTAAGCAAAAGAAACCCAAGCCCAGCCAATAATCCGCCCAGCATGCGGGTTGTGTTATGGAATTGCACGATCTTTGCTAAAGGTGAGCCGTCAAGGTCAAGCAGATCTGGGTTTGAAAGAAAATCGGATTGATAACAGGTCTCGCAAATCGCCAGTTTTATTCGGTAACTTTTTGAAATCTGAAACTTGTTCTCGAATATGCGGTTTTTCTTTAGTCCTACATTATATTTTGATCGGTGCATTTCATAATGACAGGTTGGAGAGCCTTCACAGCGAGAACACCGTTTTCCATTTTCAAGAACCAGCGCTTCTTTTTTCAGGGAAGTAATTTCGCTGGCAGGGATTTTAATTTTTATAGACATCCGGATGAACCCTTCCAGTTCAGGATTTTTTGGGTCATCCAATTGTAACGTATTTTCTGTTGCGAGATGGTCCTGGAATTACCCCCAGACGAACAATCGATAATATCCTGATGCTGACATGCGTCTGATCGAATAACAGGTGGCATTTTCAGCCGATCCGGTTTGGACGTAAACGTTAATCGTATCGCAGCTGATGGGGGACATCGCAAGTCCGCTGTGTTGGACCTGGGTAACCGGTACCCATTCACTGGATCCGGTAGAGTCGGTGGCATGATAGAGTCTTATCAGGCGTGGACATGTACCCAGGCCGTGAGATTTGGTGTAGATGGCACCGGGCGCGCAGGCAAACCAGCCGGAATCATAATCAGCAACGGGCAGGGTGGATGGGCTGAGATAGCCGACCACCGAGCCGAGCGAAGAACTGTTCCAGTAGGCCTGACCGATCAGACGTTGATCTGTGGTTTCCGTGGCTGATGTGTTGGCGGTGAGGGTAAACGCGTTTGAACCGGGTGTACGCACGGCAAAGATATACCAGATGGCAGCCGGTCCGCTGATCAAGCCTGCCGGCAGATCCACGTGGGCGGAGGTTTGCAGCATATGTCCGCTGATCATCAATGTGGGCGGGTTTGCTAGCGAGAACGGCACCCTGACACGGTTGCTGGCTAGATATTCCAGTTTTACACCAGAAGCAAATCGGTTCAAAAAGGTTCCCAGATTGACCACGTCCGCATCGGACTGGCCCAGGTTGAGCGCGTCTTTGCGCAGATTGTTATAGTGATCGGCCGCGGTTGGCTGGCCGGGCGTTACGGCAGAAGAAAGCGGATAAGTCATTATTCCCTCCGTGATTTGTTTTCTGTAAACATTGAACTGTTCAAAATAAATTTTCCGTGTATTTCGTGTTTTTCGTGGTTGTCATGGTTTATATCCCTTTGCGAGTTAAGTTTTTATCTCCAATAGGAACTGGCCCAGGTCAGCGTGCCGTCCCAGACGGACAGAATGATCAAATCAGGATCGACCGGAGGCCAGTAAACGCCCGTATTGTTGAACTGACATTTGATCAGTGCGTATCCGGGCAGATGGCGTTCATCCGCCGTCCAGCCTACGGCTCCCAAAGAGAGCAGCGTTCCGGCGGGCGAGGTGATGGATACCTCGCCGCGCTTGTCGAGGAATTGGCACAGTTTGGCATAATCCTGCGCGCGGGTTTGTGGGCGAACACTGCCGTCGGGGTTGAGCATCCGTTCTGCCAGCAGCACGTCGAAATGCAGCCAAAGACGCGTGGTACCTTCAGAATCCACCTCGCGGGTCATCTGCACACCGCCGCTCTTGATGCCCTGATCTTCCGCCAGCAGGAAACCGTACCCCTCGCCGCCGTCGATCTCGGGATGAGACAGGATGATGTGACAGTCCTTACCGATGATGGAGGTCATATCAGCCTGCCTCCCTGTCCCACCTGTCGAGGGCGAACCCGTTCGGGAAGGCGAATTCCTGTTGATTCTTCATGTTCTGCAGGTCTCTTTCGGCGGTTTCCATCCACACTTTGCTTTGTTCCACCAAACGCGCGGACTCTCCTGGACGGGCGCCGTAAGCCTCAGAGACGGATGCCGCGCGCAGCAGACAGGCTGCCGAGGCGCAAGCATAATGCAGCGCCGTAAGTGCTGTTTCGGGCACAGTGGTGGCTTCCGCACCGTCCAGACCGGCAAGAGCGTTTCTCGATGCGTAGCTTACCCGCAGGCTTTCTCCTGCTCGCGGAATCACCGGGCCGCTGAAGTGCAGCATTGCGCTGTCTCTTGCGAGTGTGCAGCTGAACCCGTATTGGATTTCCGCTTCACGGCTTTCCGGCAGGTCGGGAATTTTGATTACCTTGACGAGATAAAGCGGATCTGCAAGCCCGGTCAGAGCCTGGTCGCGATCCGAATCCGTACGGGTCACGTCCAGACTGCGCATCAGCGGCAGGGCTTCATCCAGTCTTGTTAGTGCCTGTCGGGCTGCGTTCTCGAGCAGGGAATCGGTGAAGCGTGTTCCTGCAGCGTCATCCAGAATTTGGCGGACGCGTGTTTTTACGTCTTCCAGATTTGCCATAACTTGTTTTCTCCAGATGTTTGAGGTCTTCGGGCAGCACGATCAACTCGGACAAGCCGTCACGGGTCTTGCCGGCCGCGTAGGGCGTGTAATTCACCTTGCGTGGGTCGATATCGTGTAGCCGGGGGGCTTTATCATCCACCGGTGAGGCGGGTTTATTCGTACCGGATATATCCAACTGCCGGCGCGCGGCGCCGACCTCCCTGGCGGTGAACCACAGCTTGCGTCCGTCCGCGGCGATCACCACCATGCCGCCGTCTGGCAGACAGCGCAGCGAGAGCGGCTGCCCGGATTGTCCGGGCAGCAGGAAAGGTTTTGCCAGATGGGCTGCCAGTTTATTCAGCAGCGCGTCAGGATTGTTTTTGGATTCCACGGTTCCCATCCTCGATGGCCACGCCGGTGGAATAGACCGCCAGGGCGGCCACGGCAGCCTGCAAGGCCTGCCAGACGTCGATCTCCTGGGTCAGGAAGGCCGCCAGGGTGGCTAACAGGGCGGTTGCCAACACCCAGAACTTGCGCGAGCGCACTATCTTTTTTAGTTGTTCTGCAAAAGTCATTTCATTCTCCTTTTTTTCTCCCCTCTCCCAAAAATGGGAGAGGGGTTGGGGGTGAGGGTGAGTGTTATGCCACATTGGCCTTGTAAAGCGGACGGTAATCCGCCACGAAGACGCTCACCCAGTGGCGCACCTTCATGCGGATCTCGTCGTTGGTGAAGAGCGCTCCGTTGGTCTCGCCGTCCGCGATGATGATCTCGGGCAGCACGCCGAAGCGTTCGCCCAGGATGATGCCCGGCGCCAGGCGCGGATCGGCGCAGGCGGCCCAGTCGTTGGCGTCGCTGAATTCGGGGCAGGTGATCACGTCGCCCATCTGTCCCTTCTGCATGTTCTCGCTGAAGATGTTGCTCTCATGCGCGAAAGAGGGATAGAGCAAATTCATGGCGGTCAGGCGCAGGTCGCGCGGAACGATCAGGTACTTCGCGTCCAGCGCTTGTTTGGGAGCCGTGCCGCCGCTGGCTACGGCCAGGGGTTGGGTATAGATGGCCTTGCCCGCGGCTTCCCACGCGGCGGAAGAAAGCGCCGCCGTGCCCAGGTTGCCGTGATGTGAGGCGTCAAAGACGTTGTAGGTGTCTGCCATGGCTGGCCCGATGCCGCTGTTGGCGGTGAAGATGCCGCCCACCAGCGCGGAGATGCGCCGCAGGGCTGCCGATGCCAGTTTGCGCGGATATTGGCGCAGTTTGTGGGTCTCGTCGCGCTCGAACATCTCGAGCGTCAGACCCACGTAGCCGCCGAACTTGCCCCACTCGCCGGTTTCTTCGCTGTCTTTGACCGCCAGTTCCGTGTATGCCGCGCCTTCCTCCACGGAGGGCAGCACGGTCACTTCACCCACCAGCACACCGGTGATCTCCTGCAGGCTGTTGAAATGTTCCACCTGCACGACCGGTTCCCACCAGCGGTAGCCTGAACGACCGAGTTCCTCCCATTGATTGAGGATCAGCTTGTTCATCACGTTCTTAAGCACGGACGGCAGGTTGGCCGTTGTGGAAAACTGCGCGCGCTCCGCGTGGTAGCCGCCTGAGAATTCCGTGTCGCCGGTCATCAGTGTATACAACTCACGGATGCCGCTCAAACGCGCGGCTTGCAGGTTTTCAAGTCCCTGCGGACGGGCTGCGCCGAGCAGGTCGTGCAGGGCCGCGCTGACCTGGTCTTCCGCGCAGGCCATTTCGCTGATGCGTCCCGCGCCTCTGATCACCGCGCCGCCGTTCAGGTCGCTCATGAGTTGACGCGCTTCGTTAATAGCGGTTTGCAGGGCTGCGGGTTGGAAGATGCTGCCGCCAAAGCGGCTGCGCAGGCTGTTCTCAAGCGCTGAAGGCAGCCGCGCCGCGGCCAGAGTGGTTTCAAGCAGACATTCGCACATGCTTTGGCGCGTCTCTGCGGCGCCGGACTGGTCGCTGGCGGCCGGGGATTGGATCGCGGGCGTCCTCTCCTCGGACAAACTGACTTGCTGGATCTCGTTTTGTTCCATAAAAACCTCCTCTTGGATTGGTTCGGATACGTGTTCGACTGGCGGCAGAAACACGCCCCCGCGGGCGGGAGATGTCACCAGATCTACGGAATAGACTTTTTCAATGCGGGTCACCTGGTTCCCCAACGCGCTGAAGACCAGGTCCGCGGAGAATCCGACGTGTGGATTGGTTTGCCCGTCCTTTTGGGCGCATGCCAGGTCGATCAACACCTGCGCCGACGGGCCGCACGGGCTTACGTTAAGCCGGACGCCCTGCAGGGTTTCGTCCCAGCGCGGCTGTGAACAACTGCCCGCCAGGTCGCGTACCGAGCGCGGCGGCCAGGCGTGGTCCACGAAGCATTCCACGCCCTCCCATAACGCCAGAGACTCGCGCAAGGCATCCGCGCCGAAGAGCCAGCCGTTGCCTGTGCCCGCCGTGATGGCAATGATCTCGATCCCGTTTTCACGGGTTTCATAGTCTCCGCTCGTTAATCGTTCGCGGTGCCGAAGCGCCTTTTCAACCATCTGTTCCTCCTCTTTTTTCTTCCCCGCTGGCCGCGTCCACCTTGACCGGTTGAGGCATACTGCGCCTGCCCGTTGCGGGTTGGCGTTCTCCCGCACTGCGTCCGCGCGCCAGCAGGTCTTCGATATCCACGTTCTCACCGCAGAAGCGGTAGACCAGGCGTAGCAGTTCGGCGTCGTCGATCAGTCCCCGGTCGCGCAGGTCTTGCAGCACGTTACTGATGTTGCTGGCCGCCATGGAAAGCGATACGTTGTCGCGCGCGGAAATATCCGCCCCGTTGATCTGGATTTCCGCGCGCCGGCTGACGCGCCCGTCCACCATGCAGCGCCGGTTCAGCACGGCGCGCAGCAGGTCGCCCAGCATCCAAAGAAAGAATCGTTGGCGCTGTTCGAAGTGCCGGTAGGTCGGTCCGCCTGCCGCTTCCGCCGTGGTGCGCGTGGATCCTTCCGGTTCGGCCAAAAAGTGCATGGGGATGCCCGCCCCGGCGGCCAGCATCTTTTTGAGCGCCAGACCGTCCTGCCCGGCGTCCTCAGATTCAAGGCGTGGATGCAGTGCTTCCCAGGTCTCGTTCTCGTCGGTGACCAGGATTGACCCGGGCGACGGTGGTGAGGCATTCAGCGCCGACTGCCGGGCGCGTCTTTCGCTTTCGCTGCTGAATTTAGCATGCACTACGTAAAGGAAGGCCGTCCTGAAGCGGTTCAGGCGCGCGCGGTCTTCCAGCCAGGCCGCGTAGCGGCTCAGCCAGCGCAGCGCCGGCGCCAGGTCGGATTCTCCCCACTGCGCGCCCACCGGGCGGTTGATGGCGTAGTGCAGCATGACCGGCTTGAAAGCGCCGTCCGCGCCTGGCGTGTCGGTCTGCGCGTCGTATGCCGGCCAGGTGACCGGTCCGTTTTCGCTCCAATTGGGCTGCATCTCGTAGGCGGTTTCCTGGTCGAGGTCGTTGGGGCGCGAGACGATTTTCTTCACCTGCGCGGATGGCACGGCGCGCACGTAGCTCATGCCCGCCGCGTCGCTGGTTAGCAGCACGAAAAGGTTGCCGCTGCGTGTCAGTTCGTCGCACCATTCATAGGCGCGCACGGACATACGGTTGAGCGGATGCTCCCAGAAGGCGCGCAGAAAGTTGGCCGCGGACGCGTTGGGGCTGCCGACCTTCACCCCGCCGCCTACCACGTATTGAGAGGTCAGTCCAACGATGCGTCTTGCCAGCGGATTGACCCGCCAGGCTTCCAGCGCCTGCCGCAAAATTTCCTCCCGGTCGTAGGGGTAGCGGTCGTTTTGCGCTTCGCCCAGGTGGCTGCCCACCGCGAAAGTGGCGTCCGTTTCGGCCAGGGCCAGCGCCTGGCGCACCTGCCGTTCGATCAGGGGTTTGATGAGCCTGCCCAGCAGGCCGTTTTGCCTGTTCATGTGGCCGCCAGCTTGAACAGTTCTTCAAGGCTGCCGTTGAAGTAGTTCAGGTCCGCCTTGGTGATCACGCCGGCGACCTTGCCTGCGCTGGTATACTGCCAGAAATTCCAGCTCACCCATGGATAGATCTGGTAAGGCCAGCCGCTGGTGTAATGTGCCAGCCACAGCGGATACTCGACCGCCCAATCCACTTCCGAGCGCAGCAGCCTGGAGCCAGAAAGCACCGGCGCTGGCAGGTAAGAGTTCCAGAAGCCCGGCGAGACGTAAAGGATGCACTTGCGTCCGGTCAGGTTAAAAATTTCTTCCATGAAGATGCGTAGCGCCTTGTTCAGTCCGGCTTTGCCCAGGCCTTGTGTTTCCAGATCGATGCAGGGCGGCAGGGTGGGGGCGTCCACGGCGTTCTCCTGCAGGGTGCGCACGTAATGCCTGGCTTGCGCCAGCGGATCGTAGCGCGGCAAAAAGAAATGATAGCTGCCGGGCAGTACGCCCGCCTCCACCGCCCCGTGGATGTTCAGGTCGAACATCGGGTCGCAGTATTCCTCCCCTTCGCTGGCTTTGATGAAGGCAAAGCGCACTCCCGCCTTGCGCACCATCTCCCAGTTGATCGTCTCCTGGTGGTGACTCACGTCAATCCCGTGGATCATGATGTTGCTCCTTTCTGGAAAGTTCTGAACGTTGAGAATGGAGAGCCGAGAATCGTCAAAACAACGTTTTGTCAAATTTTTCGGATTTTTCAAAATCTCTGGTTTTACGATTCTCTATTCTCTACTCTCCGATTTCTGATTCCTGCTCGATCATTACTCGTTCCTGCCGCCTAAAATTTCCCCTCCATCTCCTTCAGCGGATCAACAGCGGGGATGATGAGGGCCGGGGAGGACGGCTGCCAGTCCATCTTTTCCAGCAGGGCCGCCAGCGCCGCGGAACAGATCCAGTCGTCGTGCAGCGGCTCCCCGCTGACGGGATGGCGCGCTGTGGCGGGCACACTCCAGCGCATCGTGCGGCTGGCGTTGTCGCTCACCTCGAACTGGCAGGCCGCCAGTTGCTCGAAGAATTCGTTTTGATAACGCAACTGCTCGCTGCCGGGCAGGTCTTCCAAAACGGGCTCCTGCCAGCGCCCCGAATCCATGATGGCTAAGAAGTCCCACCCCAGTTTGGATTTGGAGGAACTGTTGAAAGTAAAGGGCATCACCCTTCCGGGCAGAGAGCGCTCCAAAAAAGAGGTCAGCCCCGCGCCCACGCCGGTGGCGTCAACCACCACCGCGCGCGCTTTCCATTCCAGCGCGATCTCGCGGATCAGCGGATGCAGGTCCGCCTGCCCCTTGCCGATCCACTGCCAGCGCCTGATCGGCCGATATATAGGCAATTCTGATTCCGTACGGGCAAGGCTAGCCCTTGCCCCCAGGCTCGCCTCTGCCCTAGGATTCGCTCTTGCCTCCTCGGGTCCGTGTCCCTTTGTAAGGGCGTCCTGCGGGACGCCCTCGTTGGTATCTGTGATCATCTCTGTTTTTTCAAACCCGATCTCCACCAGTGTCAGCGCCGTGGCGTCCCGCGCCGGATTGGCCAGGCTCATCGAACCTTCCACCGAGCGCACCCCCTCGTCCTCGCCCGCCACGTCCAGCAGCAGGGCGGTGATCGTACGGTCATCGGGCGTATTGCGCGCCGGCCGGTTTCCGCGCATAAGCGCCAGCCGTTCGGCCGGGAACATGCCGCCCTCGCCGTCCACCTCCTCGGAAAAATACTGCGTGCGCACCATGGGATGGCTCCTGCCGAAACGCGCGATCTTTTCTTCCACGTGACGGCGGTAAGCCTCGATCTCTGCGGAGACCTCGTCCGCCGTCAGCCGGAACACGCGCCGCTTACCGTCTTTCTTTTCGGCCTCTTCCGCGGCGCGTAATTCGCGCCCCAGCAGCGTGGTGCTCGTCCAGGCTGTGCCCCAAAACACGTGCGTGGCGCAGGTCGAGGCGCTCATCGGCGCGATATCGCGGTCGTATTTTTCAATACTCACCTGTTGGGCTTCGTCGACCTCCAAAAGCCCGGACGCCGTGGCGCCCACGATGTTGCTCCCCGGCGCCGCGGAGAGGAAGGTGATGCGCGCGTGCTCCACCTGGTAGGTGTTGGCGCCCTGCTTCTTCCACGTGCTGGCGATCAGCAGATTGCGCCGCGCCACCTTCTCGAAACGCCGCATGCTTGTGAACGCCTGCGGATTGAGCGTGGGCGAGACCTTCACCAGTTCGATCGGGTGCATCGAGAGCAGCGTCAGCAGATATACTTCAAGATGGGCCTGCAACTCGTTCTTCCCCGATTGGCGCGGGAACATCACAACGAAGGAATAGCCTCGTTCGTGCATCACCGAATCCAGCACCGCTTCCAGCACCCCCTGCTGATAACTGCGCAGGCGCAGGCCTGAGATGAAACGGGTAAATTCACGCGGATTCCTAAAAAGGATCTTCTGATGCAGAATTTCCTTTTTCATATCTGTTGGACTGACTTCGGATTGTGGCTTCACCGAACCGGGATTCATTTAGCTTCCTCGTTGTTTTCCTGTAATGAGAGGGGATAGTTCGCCGCCAGTTGTTTGAGTTCCGGCCATTCCTCTTCCAATTCAAGCAGTGTCTGGTGTAATAGTGCGGAGGGTCCGCTTTGGCGGTCTACCAGTTCCACGCGTATCTTGAGCATGCGCGCCAGGCAAAGAGAATTCTTGCCCACCGAATCGATCAGTTTGATCAGGTCGGCAAGCTCCATTTTTTCGCGAGATGTTTGCATTGCCTCATTCAGCAGCAGATGCAGCGAGGAAATCTCGGCGTCAATGCCTTCAATGGTGTCGGGTGCTTTCTTTTTGGGCATGGATTATGGACTCCGGTATTGCGAATGATAGAATATGCGTTCTATATTTAATTCGTATCTACTCACAGGGGTTTTAAAAAATGGGCATGTCTGTTAAAATTTACAGACGATGAGCCAAGAAGAGTTAGAAC